>CESP01159123.1_pt1 | contig 85016 bp, 84 predicted proteins | sample 531211 | NCBI WGS metagenome assembly CESP01 (sample SAMEA2622074, study PRJEB7988) | marine metagenome | biome: marine biome (ENVO:00000447); feature: surface water layer (ENVO:00002042); material: "saline water (ENVO:00002010), including plankton (ENVO:xxxxxxxx)" | depth 5 m | reverse complement strand
GCATTTTTCATTAAAAAAGCTGCATCATCTGCGTTACCACTTTTAACTGGTTTTTGCTCTTTGCTTTGAGCGCTTGATCCTTGGTCAGTAGCTCCCCAACCACCTAATATTACATTGAAAAATGATCTATTCATTCCTTTGCACATTATATAAGAGAGTATTGCTCCAGAAGATCCAACTAAAGCACCTGTTATTATTAAAGCAGTATTTTCAAGTGTAAAACCTATGCCTGCGGCTGCCCATCCTGAGTAAGAATTAAGCATTGAAATTACAACAGGCATATCTGCTCCACCGATAGGTATTATTAATAATACTCCAACAACAAAAGAAATTAAGACAATTGACCAAAAAATATTTGAGGATTGCGAAATACACAAATAATAAATAAGAAAAAATATAGCTAATCCTAATAATAAATTAATAAGATGCTGTCCTTTAAATGTAATTGGAGACCCAGACATTATTCCTCTAAGTTTTAAAAAAGCAATAATTGAGCCTGAGAAGGTAATTGCTCCAATAGCAGCTCCTAATGACATTTCAATAAGACTTGCGAGTTTAATATTCCCAATGGTTCCTAAATTGAACGCATCTGGCTTAAGAAAAGCTGAAATAGCAACAAAAACAGCAGCAAGCCCAACAAGACTATGAAAACCTGCAACTAATTCTGGCATAGCTGTCATTGGTATTCTAAAAGCTATGAATGCTCCAATTGATCCACCAATTGTCAAGAAAACTAAAACGTAAACTAGACCCATGCCATAATTTCCAACAGATAAAAACGTTACTATTATCGCAATAACCATTCCAGCTATTCCAAAATAGTTTCCTTGTCTAGATGTTTCGGGTGAAGATAATCCTCTTAAAGCTAAAATAAAAAGAATTCCTGAAATTAAGTAAAATAAAGCTGATAAATTAGGTGTCATTCTATTTTTTTTTCTTTTTATACATTTGCAACATTCTTTGAGTAACCAGAAAACCTCCAAAAATATTAATTGCTGCTAGGATAATTGCAAGAAAACCAAAAATATTTGAAATTTCAAAAATTTCTTTTGATGAACCTGCTAAAGCAGCAATTATTGCTCCAACTATAATCACTGATGAGATAGCATTTGTTACTGACATTAAAGGTGTATGCAAAGAGGGTGTTACACTCCAAACTACATAATAGCCAACAAAAATTGACAATATAAATATACTCAGTCTAAATATGAAAGGATCTATTTCCATTATTTTACCATTGTTTTTTGGATTATTTCATCTTCTAAATTTATTTCAAAACTTTTTTTTTCTTTATCGAATAAATTATCAATGAAGTTAAACATATTTTTTGCGTAAAGATTAGAAGCTGATACTGGCAATTTGTTAAGTATATTTGCTTCCCCCATAATTTTTACTCCATTATTCTCTATTATTTCATCTGCTTTAGTCAATTCAGAATTTCCTCCTTGTGAAGCTGCTAAATCATAAATTATTGAACCATTGGGCATTACATCAATCATATCTTTTTTAATAATGATTGGAGCTTTTCTTCCAGGTATTAGTGCAGTACAAACAACTATATCAATTTTTTTTAATGTTTCTTTTAATAAATACTCTTGTTTTTTTTTAAAATCTTCTGTTGCTTCCTTCGCATAACCACCCTCAGTCTCTAAATTTTCAGCTCCCTCAACAGTCAAAAATTTACCCCCTAAACTTTCTACTTGTTCTTTAGATGCTATTCTCACATCTGTAGCAAAAACAATAGCTCCCATTCTTTTGGCAGTTGCAATTGCTTGTAATCCTGCGACTCCTGCCCCGACAACTAATACTTTTGCTGCAGATATTGTTCCTGCTGCTGTCATCATCATTGGAATAGCTTTTTGAAAAAATGCAAAAGCATCAATAACGGCTTTATAACCTGCCAGATTTGCTTGAGAAGATAGAATATCCATAGATTGTGCCCTTGTTATCCTTGGGAGAAGTTCAAGTGAAAAACAATTAATATTTTTAGACACTAAATCACTTAACTTTTTTTCGTTCGAATAAGGGTTTAATATTCCAATTAAAATTTGGTTTTTTTTTAGTTTATTTAAAATTTCATCATTTGGGATGTTCATTTGTAGAATTACATTTGCATTAAATAAAACATCTTCATTTTCAGTTATTTTTGCTCCTTCTTCTTCATATTGTTTATCACTTATTCCAAGATGAGCAGCATAATTTTTACTTAAATATACTTCTAATCCCAGAGAAATATATTTTTTTATCACGTCTGGAGTGATCGCTACTCTTCTCTCATATTTTATATTTTCAGGTAAAGATCCAACTATCATTTTACAAAAGAAATATAGCCATTAAAATTAATATAACTACAACTGCTATTGAACCCCAAAGTACAAATTTTGTAAAATTGTTCCATGTATTTTTATGGCTTTCATTATCCATTATTTACTACTTCTGTCGTGCTTTGTACTTTGGATTAATTTTATTAATTATATAAACTCTTCCTCTTCTTTTAACTAATTTGGAGTTTAAATCTCTTTTTTTTATTGACTTTAGTGAGCTTTTAATTTTCATAATAGTTTTCCTTAATAAACGAAGAAATATAATCTTTCAATTTTATTTTACCATATCTTCTTAATATCTTGTTATTATAGGAAATTTTGGTCAAAGCTGAGGCATATCTTTCTCCAGGCCGTGATTTTAGAAATTTGGTCTTACTTTTAAACATTTTAGCTACATCCAATATAGAGTAGTTTTTTTTATTCGAGATACTGTAATATTTACATCTATTTTTAACCCATGCCTCATAACATACTTTAATTGTATCATTTACATGAGTAAATCTGCGCGTTTGCGTCCCTGGTTTTACAACGGGTAAAGTTTTATTGTTTAAATAGTGATCCTCAAAGATGCCTATTACTGTAGACATTGGACCATTTTTTATTTGTCTCGGTCCATATACATTATAAAAATAGATTACTTCAAATCTAAATTTAAACCATTTTTTTAAATTTTGCAGTAATTCTAAATTTTTTGCTTTAGTAAAAGCATATGGAGATAAATTTTTATCATTCCCTTTATCTCCTAGAGATGCTGACGTTGCTGAATAAATAATTCTAATGTTATTTTCTAAGCAAAATTTAAAAACTGACTTAGATCCTATTGAATTTGAGTCGTAACATTCATTAAAATTATTAAAACTTTGGTATATTCTAGCAAATTCACCAAAATGAAAGATCGAGTCAATTTTATTTCTATACTTTGATAGAATTTTGCTTATTTGTCTAGTATTACCACGTATGTATTTTACCCTATTGCTTTTAATATGATTTTTTTTTGTTCCTGTGGAGTAATTATCTAAACTAATAATTTTTTGATTAGTCTTTTTTATTAATAATTCAATTAGATTAGATCCAACAAAACCTGCACCACCAGTAACAATGATAATTTTTTTCATTTATGATAGCCTGGCAATGTCCTACTCTTCCGTGTCTTAAGACAAAGTACCATCGGCGCTGAAAGGCTTGACTTCCGAGTTCGGAATGGGATCGGGTATTACACTTTCGCAATAATCACCAGGCATGTTTTTATACTAAATTTTTGGAATTCGTCAATTATTGATTTATTTATATCTTTTACTGATTTTATTGCTTAAATTATATTAGATAATATTTATTTTTTAAGTAAAACTAAATATTTCTAAATGCAATACATTTTAATATTACTTGTTAGTTCATTTCTGCTATTATTAACAAAGTTAATATCATCTAGACTTAATTTATTTGATGTTCCTGACAATATCAAAATTCATAAAGAAAGGGTGCCAAATATTGCAGGACTTGCTTTTATTCCATTTTCATTTTTTATAATTTTCTACTTTCAATTTAATGAAATAATTACAAAAACTTTATTTTTTTTTACAGTCGTAGTCCTCATAGGCTTATTTGATGATATTAAAAATATAAAACCAATATTAAAATTAGTTGTACTATTTTTACCAATTTATCTTTTTACATTTTATGTGGGTGAAGTAAAAACATTAGGATCTTACGAATTTTTTAATCTGAATCTCGGAGGATTTAGCTTAATCTTTACAATTTTGTGTATTTTTCTTTTAACCAATGCTTTTAATTATATTGATGGTATAGATGGTCTCTTAGCACTAAATGTTTTAATAACGCTGATTTTTTTTCAATTTTTAACTTTTGACGATACTTTTATTTTTTTAAGTTTTTCAATTTTTTTATTAATTTATTTTTTTATAAATATAAATTTTTTAGGAATATTTCCTAAACAATTCATAGGAGATGCTGGTAGCTTAGGTTTAGGATTTTTAATATCATCATTTTTAATTATTTATACTCAAATCCAAGTATTTCTCCATCCTAGTGTAATTATATGGCTAGTTGCTTTTGTGGTTTATGAATTTTTAAGTATAAATATTATTAGAATTAAGCTGAAAAAAAATATTTTTAAGAGAGATCTCAATTTTATTTTTAATAAATTACAAAATAAATATTCATATAAAGTTTCGATATTAATTTGTACAATTATACATATTTTATTATGCTCAATATCAATCTTAATATATTTTTCGGAATTTTATTTATTTTCTTTAATATTATTTATAATTCTTTTTATAATTTATTTAATATTGAGACTAAATCAGAGTTTAAAAATCTAACTTTTATTGAAGAATTTTTTTTTCATAATAAATTAAAAATCCCACAGGGAAAAAAGTTAAAATTGATAACCAATTATTAAAAAAATTTCCTGAAGGACTTAATGGCCAAATTGATATTAAGACGAAGCTTAACAAAAATATTTTTTTATAAAAATTACTTTTTTCTCCTAAAATAGTTTTTCTTTTAAAAAAAGAAATTAACAATTTTGAAATAAAATATAGAAATGAAATTAAATAAAATAAAATTCCTAAAATTCCAAGTTCACTTAAAAACTGCATAAATATATTATGTGGATGTGTTGAACAACCCTCTGGATTAAATTCTGGTTTTTTACAAACTTCTCGAAATGTTTTTAATCCTGATCCTAAAATTTTATTTGACTCATATATTTTTAGAGCAGTTAAATAATGTTTTTCATGTACTTGTGTGAAAATTATAAAATCACCTGATTTAAATATATTTTTGATCGTAAGATATCTTTCGATTGTGTGTTTATTATGCTTTGTAGAAATAAATATTAATAAAGATGAAATTATTAAAATTAAAATGGTATTTTTTAAGTTTATTCTGTCTATTAAGAAAATTATAAAAAAAATATTCATTATTAAAAAAAGAAAAAAGGCAGTTCTTTCTCCAGTAATGTAAATTACAAACATATAAATCGAAACCAGAAAAATTAAAAAATAACTATTTTGAAATATTTTTTTTTTCTCGAAATAAAAAATTGATATGAGCACTAATGGATACATGCTCAACAAAAATCTACCTAATACTAATTCCTCATTGAAAAAGCTACTTATTCTACTTCTATGACCTTTGTAGCCTAATAAATTGTAACCAAAGAAATATTGAATAATACTATCAATACATATGATCAAAAAAATAAAAAATATAATTTTAAATAAATTTTTTTTAAAAGTTGTATCACTAACGAAATAACTTATAGCCAAAAACAATAAACCAAATCTAATATATGGCAATGATCTACTTAAAGAAACTTCTATATTATACGAAAAGAAGGAATTAATTATTAAATAAATCCAAAATATAAAAAAAAATAAAAAATACTTATTTAAAAATATTTTATAATTTTTTTTGTAGTTTTGAGATATTGCAAATAAAATTGCTACCAATGAAACTAGAGCGTCTGCAACCAAAATACTAAAGACTAAAGAAATTGGTATTAAATAAATAAACCACTTCTGAATTTTATCTATCATCTGTTTTTAGAATAAATTAGATTTAAATTATAATATTTGTATAAATCTTATACTAATATATACACCATTTTATGAAAAAAATATGTATTATAGGAGGAGCTGGTCATATTGGCTTGCCTCTAGCTCTAAAATTTTGTGAAAAAAATTTTTTTGTAGATGTGATTGATAAAAACAAATCAGCATTAAAAAAACTTAACAAATCAATTTTCCCTTTTTTCGAAGCTGGGGGAAAAGAATTATTAAAATATTGTATCAAAAACAAAAAAATAAACTTCAATTATAGCTATGAAAGTGTTTCGAAAGCAGATTTTATAATAATTACAGTAGGAACTCCATTAATTAAAAAGAAACCAAGTCTTAATGAAATTTATCAAGTCATATTCAAAATAAGAAAATATTTAAAAGATAATCAATCAATTATTTTAAGAAGTACGGTATTTCCTGGTGCTATGAGAAGAATTACAAAGAAAATAAAAAATATAAATAAAAATATTGGTATCTCTTACTGTCCAGAAAGAGTTGCACAAGGCAAAAGTCTAGAAGAAATTGAAAACTTAAATCAAATTATCTCAACTGATAAAATAATTGAAGAAAAAAAAATAAAAAAACTATTTAAAAATATTTGTAATGAAGTTTCTTGCTGCACATTTGAAGAAGCAGAGTTTATTAAGTTGTTCTCTAACGCCTGGAGATATGTAAAATTTGCTATATCTAACGAATTTTATGTAATGTGTAGAGATAAAAACCTTGATTATAAAAAAATTCATAAAATAATGAAAACAAACTACCCAAGAAATTTTGGATTACCAACACAAGGTTTTGCTGCTGGGCCCTGTCTACCTAAAGATGCTGTTCAATTATACTTGTCTAATAAAAAAAGATCAAAATTAATTAAAACAGCTCATATTATTAATGAAAACCTTCCTAATTATTTTGTTAATAATTTAAAGAAACAACTTACTATAAAAGGCAAGAATATTGGTATATTGGGTACTACTTTTAAAAGTAATATAGATGACGAAAGAGACTCGTTAAGTATTAAATTAAAGACGCTACTTCAAAAGAATGGAGCATATGTTTACTGTAACGACCCTAATGTAAAAAATAAAAAATATTTAAGTATCAATGGAATTAAAAAAAAGTGTAAAATTATTTTTGTTGCTACACCACACGAAAAATACAAAAATATTAAATTAAAAAAAAATGTTGTTATTGATTGTTGGGATTATATTAAAAATTAATTTTTTAAATACCAAATTATTGTATCTTCTAAACCTTTATCAAGTGGATAATTAATCTTGTAACCTAATTTTTTTATTTTATTTACATTTGGACAACGTCTAGATGTAGAACCTTTAGTTAAATTTTGATATTTAATTTTTAAGTTTACATTCATTTTTTTCATTATTTTTTTTACTAAATAGTTTATTTTTACTTCTTCACTGTTTCCAATGTTAAATGTTTCGAATTTTAGTCTTTTATTTATTAATAATTTAATACCTCCAACAAAATCATTTATATAGTTAAAAGATCTAGTTTCATTACCTGTGCCTTGAATTTTTATATAATTTTTTTTATATTTTAATGCGTTTTTGATTTTATTAATTATTTCAGGTATCACATGTTCATTTCCCATATTTGGACCATAAACATTATGGGGTCTAAATATAATCATTTTTTTAAATATATTTTTACCCATATGAATAGACATTATTTCTGTCATTATTTTTGAGCTTCCATATGAATATCTTGGGTTATAAGGATCGGGTACTTTCATAGTCTCGTTTTCATCTGTTGGTATAAATTTAGGTGTTTGATAAACTTCGCTACTAGATGAGATATAAAAATTTTTAATTTTTTTTTTCTTTGCAAATCTTAAAATATTATATGTACCCATAATTCCAACCCTTATAACGTCCTCAGGCTTTTCATAAAAATATTTTGTTCCATTGATAAATGCTAAATGAATGATGGAATCAAAACTACCTTTTATTTTTTTTAACTCTCTATAATCTGTTATGTCACAGTTTAATGATTTATATAATTTTTCATTTTCAAATTTTCTATTTCTTGATCTATTATCTAAGGATATAACCTTAATTCCCATATTCAGTAACATTTTACATATAGCCGATCCAATAAATCCATCTCCTCCTGTAACTAAAAATTTTTTCATGTATTAGTAATAGTTTTTATATTAAATAATATATTTTATAAATGTTTTTTATTTTTGGTTCCTCGGGTTTTATAGGTAGTAAGTTAAAAGAAAGATTAATAGAGAAATTTGGGAGTAAAGAAGTTTTTTTTGTCGGAAAAAAATATAAAAATAAAACTGTAGATTTGGGAAAAAATAAAATATTTGAGGATCTTCCTAGACTTAAATATAAAAATATTTATATTTTGGCAGGAAAATCAGATTTCATTTTTAACAACAGGATTGCAGAAAAGGCCCAAGTTAATAAAAATGTCAAGATTGTAAAAAAAATAATAAAATTTTGTAAAAATTGTAAAGTTGAAAGGGTATTTTTCTTTAGCTCTTCAGCAATTTATTCAATAAAGAATAAATTACCTTATAGAGAAAATCAGACTATAAATCCCAATAATAGCTTAGGCAAAAGTAAATATAGAAGTGAAAAAATCATAAAAAAATTTTTTAATAAATCAAATACAAAAGTTGTTATTTTACGAATATTTACTGTTTACGGAAATAATATGAGGAAAACTCAATTTCTTCATCAAGCTATAAAAAAATTTAAATCAAACAAGAAAATACTAACTTTTTGGAATAAAGATACATTAAGAAATTTTATCCATATCGACGATTTATTAAATATTGTTGTAAAGTTATCAAAAATTAATACTCCAAAGTATACAATCTACAATATTGGAAGTAATAAATCTTATAAGATAAAAACTATTGTAAATTATTTGAATAATTTCCAAAAAAAAAAGAAGAAAATAGTTTATAAAGATAACAAAAATAATTTAGATCATGTAGTTGATATTAGCAAAATTAAAAAAAAAATAAGTATAAATTTTAGAAATTTTAAGAGAGAATTATTTAAAACATATGAAGAAATTTAAAAAAGTTAATAAATGTAGAATTTGTAGTTCTGCAAATCTAAAGAATTATTTAAATCTAGGAAATCAGCCTTTGGCAAACTCATTTTTAAAAAAAATAGACTTGAAAAATGAGATAAAATATCCTTTACAACTTTTATTTTGCAAAAATTGTAAGCTTTCACAACTTAGTATAGTAGTTAATCCAAAGTTAATTTTTAATGAGTATGACTATTTATCCTCTTCCTCAAAAGCATTAAGAAATCACTATAAGCAATTAGTTCATAAGTTGGAAAGAAATAATAGTTTAAAAGAAAATTCAACTGTAGTTGATATTGGTTGCAATGATGGAATTCTATTAAATAATTACTCGAGTAATTTAGAAAATATTATTGGGATCGAACCATCTGATGCTTCAAAAAAAATTAAAAATAAAAAGATAAAAGTTATTAAAAAATTTTTTAACAATTCAACAGTAAATATATTTTTAAAGAAATTTAAAAAAGCTCAAATTATAACTATTACAAACGTAATGGCACACATAAATGAGGTTAATAATTTAATAACAAATATAAAGAAGATATTAGACTTTAAAGGAAAGCTAGTTATTGAAGTGCCATATATTTTAGATATGTTAAAAAAATCTACTTTTGATTTAGTTTATCATGAACATCTTTCATATTTCAATGTTCACTCACTTAAATTCTTACTTGAAAAGAATGGCCTAAAAATTATAGATATAGAAAAAATAAATTTTGGTGCATCTGGACCAGCCTTGAGAGTATTTGCCTCGCATAAAAATAGCAATTTCAAAGTAAGTAAAAGGATCACAACACATTTAAATATAGAAAGAAGGAAAGGTTTAAATAATTTTAGCACCTACTATGCATTTGAAAGAATTGTAAAAAAAAAAATATTAAAATTAAGGAAAAATTTAATTAAATTGAGAAAAAAAAATTATAAATTAGCATGTTACACCGCCCCTGCTAAAGGAAATACATTGCTAAATAGTCTAAATTTACAAAAAAATTTTTTCGAATTCGCAACTGAAAATAATCCCAGAAAAATAAATAAATTTACACCTGGCACCCATATAAAAGTTGTTAAAGACAAATTATTAGAAAAATCAAAAATAAAATACGCATTGCTTTTATCTTGGAATTATAAAAAATTTTTTATAAAAAATTCCAAATTTATAAAAAACGGTGGAAAGTTTATATTGCCATTCTAGTAATGAGTGAGTTAGACATTATAATACCTATTTATAAAGAAGGAAAAAATATCAGACTATTATTAGATCAATTTCAAAAAATACTTAAAATAAAATATCAAGTTATAATTTGTTACGACTTTGACGAAGAAAGTGGATTAAAATTCTTACCTACAAATAGAGAAAAAATTATTTTAGTAAAAAATAAAGGATTTGGACCAAACCAAGCAATAAAATCTGGTTTAAGTTACTCAAAAAATAATATTGTGGTTGTCTATATGTCTGATGATTTTGAAAATATTAATCTTTTAAATAAAATGTTTAGTCTTATTAATGATGGTTTTGATTTAATTATACCTAGTAGATACGTTAAAAATGGTGAATTTATTAATGCAAAATTTTATAAAAAAATGATTACTAATTTTGGTTCTTTTTTAATGTATTTTATTTGTGGGATACCATACAGAGATTGCACAAACGCTTTTAAGATGTTCAATAAAAAAATATTGAAGAATATTACTTTAGAATCAAAAGTTGGTTTTACGTTTGCTTTAGAATTAACGATAAAAACTCATTTTAACAAATTCAGAATTATAGAAATACCATGTACATGGAAAGAGCTCCCAAACAGAAAAAGCAATTTTAAAGTTTTTAGATGGCTACCTTTTTATATATATTGGGTTTTCTATTCTTTATTTTATAGATTTAAAAAAAATTTAAAATTAATAAACAAACTAAAGTAAAATGAAACCTTTTCAAACAATGCCATGTAGAGTTAAATCTTATGAGGCAGCTCTTAATGGTTACGAAAAAACTGATACATATTTGATAGCATATAATGATATTTGTAATGGTGGTGAGAATATATTAACCCCAGCAGGTTACACTGATTATGTGGGATCATTCCTTTACATTCCATTTTTTTCAGATTTAATGAACATTGATATAGATACAATAACCATACTTTTTTATTCTTTATATGGAATATTATGTATTTTAATATCTGTAATTGGCTTATTTAAATTTTATAATACAAAGCCTGCTTTGATCCATGGAACTATTTCAATATTAGGAGTTGGTACAATATGTATACTTATTAGTGATACTTATAGTTTCTATGGACTAACTTCGTTAGCTTTGATCACATGGTGGTCAAAAATACACATTATTGTTCAAAATCACAGAAAATTCATTATTTTTATTATTCTCACTGGTTTTTTAATTGGATTTTCAAACACAGTTAGAGGTAACTCTGGAACCGATGTATTAATAAGTATTATTTGTGTTTTGATATTTAATTGTTTTGTAAATAGGAATTTTTCAAAATTATACATAATTATTTTAATTTTATTACCGGTGATAATAATTAATTTTCAAATCAGTGTTTTAAAAAACAAATCAAAAAATTATCTTGAGACAAATACAGAAGTAAACAAGTCGCATGATTTGAACTTTGTTAGAGCAATTTGGCATAATGCTTATTATGGTTTAGGATATTTGTCCATTAATAATAAGGATGTACCGGAACCATCTGATGTGTATTCCACAAAAAGAGCTATAGAAATTAAATCGGATGTGATTATTTATTCAAAAGAATATGAGAATATATTAATGAATGAATATTTTAAGTTTATAAAAAAATACCCATTTTTATATTTAAAAATAATTTTATCAAAAACAGGTGTAGTGATTTTTTATTTTTTGATATTTTTTAATATTGGTATTTATTATCTTCTCAAAAACAAAATTAAGTCTGAAACATTAATTTTTTTTGGGACTGGGGTAATGATAAATAGTTTATTTGGAATAGCTGCGGAACCGGATTACACGTATTTATTAGGTTTATTCGCATATTCGAGTTTACTTGGAACTAAATTAATTGAAGATAAATATTCAAAAGTTTAACTTTTATCAATCTGCTTAAGATAGAAGAGAGTTTTATTAAGCTGCTTTGTTCTATTAAAATTTGTATTTGCATATTTGAAACCATTCATTCCCATTATTCTTTTTTTTTCTTTAGAGTAATTAATTATTTTATTAACATTTTTAGATAGTGACTTAAAATCTCCCGATTTACAAACTAATCCACATTTAGATTTAACTATAATATTATAAGTTTCTCCCTCTATCATTCCCAATATTGGTTTTTTTGCCATCATATAATTTGATAACTTTCCTGGGATGGTAAATTTATCTATTCCACCTTTTTTTAAACTTACTAATAGGCAATTTGAGTTATTTAATATGTAAGGAATAAATTTTGATGACAAATTTCCTGTTAAAATAAATCTATCATTTAATTCTCTTCTATTTATCTCAGATTTAAGCCATTCATATTTAGATCCATCTCCTACAACTAACCATTTTATTTTTTTTACATGTTTAGTCATTTCTACAGATTTTATTATATTTTCAAAATCTTGTGCTTCGCCTATGTTACCAGTAAATGTTATATAGAAAAAATTTTTTTTGAAGGGAAAAAGTTTTAATTTTTTTTTATTTCTATTTATTTGGTCTGACCAAGTTGGGTAATAAATTATTTTATTTTTATTTTTGCAGTATTTTTTTATTTGATAAACAAATGCTTTTGATTGCGCAAAAATTAAGTCACTACAATTATAAATATATTTTACATAATACCTTATCATTTTAATCAATAACTTATTTTTTATAATATTCATTGAAGTAAGTGTTTCAGGCCATAAATCTAAAACCCAAAAGGCTATTTTAATTTTTTTTAGTTTTGCAACTAAAATTGCTGGTATCATAACAGTTGGTGGCGATGTTCCGAAAACTAAAATCAAATCATAGTTTTTTTTAGTAAGTCTTATCAAACCAATTGTGGATAAAGATATTAAAAAAGATAAATAATTTAAAAATATACTAAATTTACTATTGCTTCTTTTAAATATAGGAACTCTTAAAACTTCAATATTTTTGAAATTTTTTCTTATATTTATTTTTCTGAAGATATCCTTATTAGGATAGCTTGGATATCCTGTAAGGACTGTAACCTTATTTTTTTTACTTAAAAAATTTACTAAATCGTTAATCTTAAAATTTTCGGGCCAATAATAGTGTGATATTAAAAGTATTTTCACATTTATTTTTTATAATGATTTTCATTTACAAAACCAATATGGCTCATGAGAATCTTAACTAATTTTATTGAAACAATCTTATTGTTGTAATCTTCAACAATATTTTTTTTTGATATCCTATTCTCAGTAAAGTAATTTATTGCTCTACTAACCCTTTCTAAATCTAATCCTGTCAATAAAGTTACTGCCTCTTCATCTGCTTCTGGTCTCTCATGAGAACTTCTAATATTTATTGCTTTTAGATCAAGAATAGAGGCTTCCTCGTTAATTGTGCCACTATCAGATAAAACTATTTTCGAATTTATTTGTAGATTTAGATAATCAGAAAACGAAAATGGTTTTGAAAATAAAACATTTTTTAAATTTTTTCTGTTAATCTTATTGATTTTATCTTTAATTCTTGGATGTACAGAAATTACGATTTTATAATTAAAATTATCATTTAAATATTTAATAATTTTTACTAAATTTCTAAAATTTTTTTTATTTTCAACATTCTCTTCTCTGTGACAACTGATTAGGAAATATTTATTTTTCTTTAAAGATAGATTATTTAAAATTCTAGAATTCTTTATTTTATGTTTGTAATAACTTATAACTTCAAACATTGGACTTCCGATATTAATTACCCTATTACTTGATAATCCTTCCCTGATTAAATGTTGCCTTGAAATTTTACTATAAGTAATATTTATATCTGAAATCGTATCTACAATTCTTCTATTTGCTTCTTCAGGCACTCTTTCATCGAAACACCTGTTTCCAGCTTCATAATGAAATATTGGAATTTGTTTTTTTTTTGCTACTATTGAGCTAAGAGAACTATTTGTATCTCCTAAAACAAAAATAGCATCTGGTTTGAACTCTTTTAAAATTTTATCAGTCTCAACTAATATTTTTGAAATTGTGCGGATATTATTAGTACTTGTATATTGTAAATAATAGTCAGGGCGCCTTAAACTTAAATCATTGAAAAAAATATTACTTAAATTTTCATCATAATTTTGTCCTGTATGAAAAATCTTATGATTAAAGTGTTTATCAAATGCAGGAAGTATTCTAGATAGTCTAATAATTTCTGGTCGAGTTCCTAAAATTGTTAAAACTTTAAATTTATTTTTCGTCATTATTACAATTTGTAATGTATTGTATCTGGTTTTTCTTTGTTAAAATTTTCATTTGCCCACAATATTGCTATCAGATTTTTTTTACCTGTATTTTTTATATTATGCGCCCATCCTGGTATAGTTTCAATGATTGTTTCTTTTTCAGAATTAAATAATAATTTTTTTTCCACTCCATCAATTAAATTTTTAAAAACAAAGTATCCTTGACCTGACAATATTAAAAATCTCTCTACTTTTGTCATGTGATAATGATTCCCTCTTACTTGATTTGGCTTAACTACCAATATTGATATCTGTCCATTATTTCTAGATTTAACAAATTCAAGAAAACTTCCCCTTTTATCTTTTATCGAACTGATATTATATTTGAATTGTCTCACTGGGATATAAGTTAAAAATGTTGAATATAATAATTTATCAAATCCATGGGCAAGCTCAGTAACATTAATTAATTTTTGTCTATATTTATGGAAATATTTTAATTTTTCTACTAAATCAAATAACTTAATTTTATATGAATTTTGAAACTGTTTTACTAATAAAAAATTTTGTTTTTTTTTTTTCTTAATATCATCATAAAAAAGCTTGATAACTTCATCAATATATAAAAATTCTATACTTTCGTTATATCTTGATATTTTAATTTTTTTATTTCTCGAAATTCTATGGCTAAATGTAGCAATAACTGAGTTATAATTTGGTTTTGCCCATTTTCCAAAAATATTTGTAAATCTATAAATTTTAACTGATAGTTTTTTGCCAACATTTTTTTTTAAATAGTTTTCAGCATCTAATTTTGTTTGTGTATAAATATTTTTCTTACTTTCTATTTGTTTTGTTGAAGAAAAAATTAGATGTGTCTTTTTGGATTTTTTTTTTATTAAATTAACTAAATCTCTGGTCAATTTGAAATTATTGTTTATAAATTGATTTTGTATTTTGTTTCTATTTTCTCCTGCTAAATGAAAAACTATTTCACATTTTTTAACGTAGTTTTCTAGATCTTTTAAACTATTATGTTTTCCAAACTTAAAAAGTTTTATGTTTTTCTTATTTTCTAAAAAAAAGGATAAATTTTTTCCAATAAATCCATTGCATCCTGTAATTAAAATATTCACTTTTTTATGAGTTTTTTTATCTCTGGTATATCTAATAAAACTTTTTTTAATTTTGAATTTGTTAATCTTTCAGTATTTTCGGAAGTATAATCTTTTTTTAATTTTTTTGAACTTCCCTTTTTGAAATAATTATCATAATTCAAACTTCTACTATCAATTTTTATTTTAAAATAATTTTTACTGTTTTCGCTAAATAAAAGCTCATTTTTGGTTGCGAGCGTCTCAGCTACTTTTTCTCCATGCCTTACACCTATAATTTTTATTTTTTGCTTAGAATTAAGTATTTCTAACAAACACTTAGCCATTTGATAAATCGTGGCTGCAGGTGATTTTTTTATAAAGATATCGCCATTATTTCCACTTTTAAGTGCAACAAATACTAAATTGATTGCTTCATTAAGAGATATTAAAAATCTTGTCATATTTGGTTCTGTTATTGTAATTTGTCTTTTATTAAGTATTTGTTCTACAAACAAAGGCAATACACTGCCTCGAGAGTATATAACATTTCCATATCTTACAATTGAGAATACTGTTTTATGAGATGCTTTTCTCGCTTTTGATAATAAAATTTTCTCCATTAATGCTTTGCTCATTCCCATAGAGTTTATAGGCATAACAGCTTTATCTGTTGATAGAGCAACAACTTTTGATACCTTATTATCTATAGCTGCGCTAAATACATTTTTACTTCCAAGGATATTTGTTGCTGCAGCTTGGTCAGGAAAAAATTCACAAGAAGGTACTTGTTTAAGGGCCGCTGCATGAAAAACAATATCAACTCCTTTCATTGCGTAACTAATACTATTTTTATCTCGAACATCACCAATAATAAAATCTACATTTTTACTTTTTATTTTTGATCTTAATAAGTCTTGTTTTAACTCATCTCTAGAGAATATTTTTATTTTACAATTTAAATTAACAATTTTATTTAACATAGTTGAGCCAAATGAGCCTGTGCCCCCAGTTATTAAAACTGTTTTATTATTAAATAATTTTTTTATTTCCGATTGATTTATCAATTTACTTTAACAACCTCTTTATAAAGATTTAAAATTTTCTTTATATTTCTTTTTATATCTAAATATTTTAAAGCGTACTTTAAAGCTTTTTCTCTTAAATTTCTTGAATTTTTATTATTGTTTAGATAATTGACTGATTTAATCAAATTTTGTAAATTATTTTTGCTACTTTTGACAGCGCCAAATTTGGCAGCATCTGACAAATTACAACTATTAGTGCATAATAATACGCCTCCCAAGGCAATTGTTTCAATTGCCAATACCGAGTTACATTCATAAAATGAAGTTAGTAAAATAATGTCAGAATTTTTTATCCAAGAAAATCTCTGCTCACTGTAAATTGGTGCTTTAAAATTAACTTTGCCCTCTAAATTTAATTTCTTTGTTAAATTTTTTAATTTTACTAATTCCCCATCATCTGGTCCAATTATATTTAATACATAATTTTTATCTTTGGTTAATAGTTTAAAAAGTAATTTTATTTGAATTTGAATATTTTTTATTTTATTTAATCTCCCTATGTAAGTAATATTAATTTTATTTTTATCAGTCGGAATTTTTTTATTTATTTTAATATTTTTTAAATATTCGATATCAATACCATTAGATTGAATAAGTTTCTTTTTATTTGTTAAAGTATTTATCCAACAGGAATTATCAAATTCTTTTTTTGTAAGAAAATGATATGCATGAACATATTCTAAATTAAACTTTTCAATTAAATAATAATAAAATTTTTTGAAATAAAACCTATTTTTTATATTAAAAGAATCGAGAGATCCATGAGGAGTTAAAATGGTTTTTTTTTTCATTAATCTACATAATATTAAACTGATACTTATTACACCATTCCAAATACCATGAAGGTGGACAATATCAGAATTTTTTAAGGCTTTATATATTTTTATTATAAAAGTGAAGTTTGGAATATAATGTCTTTTAAATAAAAACTCTCCTTTAATAATTTCGATTCCTTTTAATTTTGTTTTTTTCTTTTTATCTAATTTTTTTATTTTACTTATGACTTTTATTTTATATCCAAGTTTGCTTTGATGTTCAGCCATATTTAATACTGAATTAGGAGGGCCTCCTTGATTTGATTCTAAAGAGGATACTATATGTGTAATTTTCATCTTCTAAATTTTTGCAAAACAACGGTTGTGAATATTATGATCATAAGGAAAAAAGAACTATATACCACATTCATTGAAAAAAAATCTAAACCAAATCCAGTTATCCAATCAAAAAAAAGTACAATTATGAAAGAATTGATCAATTGTTGATAGATAATATTTATATTTTTAAAAATTTTACATACAATTTTTAATATAAAAAAAAATAATAAATAAAATAATATAGAAAAATGTCCAAACAATATTTGTGATTCTGCAAAAATTGTAATTTGTTCTGAATTTGTTAACCGTAAATTCCATGGTTCACTTAATAGTCCTTCCTCAAAAGCTTTATTACTAAAAGATCTTTGCATATCTTTAGCTGCTAAAGGAACATTAAAAAAGTCAACACCAGGTGTAACTCTATCGACAAAAGACTTAAAATAATAATTCAAATTAATAATATTCTCGTACATTCTTTTATTACTAAGTTTTTCTATGTAAAAATTTAAGTATGCAATTCTATCTGTGGAACTAATAAACATAATTGAAAAAATTTCTTGATACATACTCCAAAAAAAATTAACAGGATCTTGATGGTAGAAAGTATCACGTATTGCTCTAGCACCAAGAGCTTTAAATACTGTACTTAAAAAGAAACTTATTAAAATGATAGGCAGAAAAAGAATTGAAATAATAATTAATTTAAGACTTATTTTTTTTAATTTTAAATAGTAAAGACTTAACAAAAAAAGCAAAAGACATATGTGTAGAATTGCAGATCTGGATCCTGAGAGAAATATGGTGTCAATAAGATAGATTGTAATAAAAACAAAAATTAAATAATTGAGATTTTTTACCTTATAATCTCTAATTATAACAAAAAATATCAGAGCGAAAAATAATATGGATAATCTTTTAGAATTAAAAATATTGAATATTATAGCTAAATATTTACCATAATTTTCATAATTAATTGTACCAAACAAATTAAATAGAAAATTTAAAAACATTATTGATAAAATTAACCAAAGTAAAAAATTTATTATTAGTAAATTTTGCTCAACATTTTTTAAACGTTTATCAAATTTATTAAAACTGATTTGAGGATTAATAATAAAAATAGCAATATAAACACTAATGTATTGAAAAATTAAATTAATTATAGAATTTTTAATTTCAATTTGACTGACATATCTTATATCAAATAATTGATTATCTTGGAGGATGGAAAATGGAATTCTAAAAATATAAAATATAAAGAAATGAAAAATTAGTATTTTTAGTAGAATATTTTCTTTATAGTTTTCAGTAAATATTGAAATTATAAATACAATAATTAATAGTAATAATTGGTATTTTGCTTCATCAAAACTATTTAGATCATTTTTTAAAAAAAGAAAAACTAATAAAATTGATGTGAATAAATAATAAAATAAATTAATATTTATTTTTTTTTGTAATAACATTTTTTTATTTGTATGCTTTTAAACACTGAAGCATTTGGTTTGCTATGTCAACACAATGATCTACTTTAGCCGATAATATTTTATAATATCCTTTTTTTATTTTAATTACTTTTGAAACTCTTTTATCAGTTTTTTCTAAATTTATTGGAAAAACTCTTGCACTTACGAAATATTGATTTGTAAATTTTAAGTTTAAATTTGGAAAATATTTTTTTATATCTTTAATTATTTTTTTCTTAATATTATTTATTAATTTATTAGATAGATTTTCTTTATACCATTTTTGTGGATAATAATTTGAAATGGTTTTATTTAAAACTGAATATTCAACATGATATAAGATATGCTTATTAGTATTTCCTTTTGGCAAAAATGAAAAATAATTTCCATCCATTAAAGCTAGACCCATTTTATTAAAGTTTTTACTCGTAAATTCAAATACAATTACTTTTTGAAATATAAATTTCTTTTGTTTATTAATATCTTTTAATAATTTATTTGATCCTTCATACGATGCATCAATTACGATATCGAATTTATGTGATTTTTTTTTTGTTTTTAAAATATATTTATTATTATTGTATGAAATTTTTAAAACTTCTTGATTAAGAAAAATTTTATTTGTTTTAAATTCTTTAATTTTATTGTTAATATTCTTTTTTATTTCTTCCCAATCATAAACGGGCTCTTTAACTTTGATTCCACCTTGCAAATATTTGTTTTCTAAGAAAAATCTATTTAGATTAACTTTTTTAAAATTTAAATTATTTAACTTACAAAATTTTAGATAATTTTTAATATTCACTTTACTTGAATTTGCAATGAAATAATAATTTTTAAATTTATTTACTATAGAACTTGAATAAAATTTTTTAAAATTTTTATAACCTTTTAAAGATTGTCTTGCTGTTTCAAAATCCCTTGGATAATGATAACCTAAATGAACTCTATTAAGATTATTAGATGAAGCTCCTTTTAAAATGGATTTTTTTTTTTCAAACAAAAAACATCGGTATCCTTTTTTCTGTAGTTTTAAATAGATTGTTATTCCAAATAACCCTCCTCCGATTATTGCTATTTTTGGTTCCATTAAAAGTATTTTAAATTAATATAATTTACTTTGAAAATTTAATTTTTTTTGTGTTCAGCAACTATTTTACCGCTTGGTCTGTTTGTATCATCAGACAATCTTATAACATCGCTTAAGTTTGGTGTAGAGACTTCAAAAAGTTTAATATTTGTCAAAGCCTCTATTCTATGAATGGTATTTGGTTTTACAAAAATTGAGTAAAAAGATGATAAAACTTTAGTTCTTATATGATATTTTTTAAAATACTTGGGCCTTTTTATTGAATAATATAACCTACATTTCCCAGTATATATAAAGTTTGTTTCAGTTTTAAGTTTGTGAAATTGTAAACTAGTCTTATTTCCTTTTTTTATTGATATTTCTTTAAAACAGAATTTTTTTGAACCTTTATTTATCCACAGCTCATATCCCCAAGGTTTACTTACTTTATAAATATTATTTTTTTTTTTTAATAAAATATTAGAAGTATTAGAATTTTTTAATTTTTTTCCGCAATATAGTAAATTAGTTTTGTTTTTTGATGTAATTTTAATATTTTGATTTTTTGCTAATATTATCTGATCAGTAATTTTTTTTTTTTTGTTTTTATATTCTAAGTAGTAATTACTTTTACTTAAATTATATATACAATAATGACTATTTCCAGGAATACTTAAAGTTTCATTTTTTTTTAGACTAATATATTTATAAAAATATTTATCACCATTTAGGTTTGTGATTTTTTTTCCACTAATAACTTTATTAATTTTATTTCCACCTATTATCATATTTCATACTTTTTTAAGTTTGGATAAAATTCAAAAAATCTATTATACAAATATTTTGTATAAAATAGAAATTGCCATCTACTATTAAAACCGTATTTGTTTCTTGCCCATATTTGACCTTCTTTGATATACAAAGAAAAATTTTTTTCATAACTTTCTGTCTTAATATTAATATGATTATTTTTCAAATAATTTTCATTTTCGAAACACATAGTCTTAGTTGTTAACGCAGTAGCCCAATCATTAATATATCCTTTTGAAATTAATTCTAGATCTGAGCCATATCCTCTAAAATTGCTTCCATCATAAAGACATTTCTTAAAATTTGGTTTATTAAAATTTATTACTTCCATTAAAAATTTTTTTCTAAACAAATAACAAGTATTTTGCAAATACCAAAAATATTTAGTTTTTTTTTTCTTAATAATTTCTTTCTCAGCCCAATTACTTGCACAAGGCGAAATTATTCCTACTTTTGAATGATTGTCTAGTTCATGAACCAGAATTTCTAGAAACGGCTCGTCTTTAAATTCTGTATCGTTTGTTAACAAAAAAAAATAATCATATTTATTAAAGTTATTTGTATTAATTAGTTTTGATAATCCATAATTAAATCCTCTAGGTGGTCTAAGTCCATTTTTTTTTGCACTTTTCCAATTTGCCCACCATGAATAATTTTTTGATAAATTTTTTTTATCTGATCCAGACTCAATAATATAAATATCATTATTTATATTATTTTTTTTTTTTATTATATTAAATAAACGATCTGTAATTTTTGGTAAATTTCTATTTAATATTAAAGTTGCAACTTTCATATCTAATTAATATTATTTAATTGCTTTAAATAATTTAATATAGAATTTTCTATTCTTTTTTGAAGAAAAATATTTAAATCAATTCCCCTTTTTTTTAAAAAGAATTTTACATGTTTTTTTGATTCTACAAAGTTTTCATCTGAGTAGATATAATGACCGCATAATAAGGCTTTGAATTCTAATGTAGAGTTGAGATTTTCTACCCACTTTTTCCATTTATTTGATTCGTAAGCTATTTTATAAAATATGTCTAAGTGCTTTTTTAACTTATAATGTTTCAGTATTTTTGAATACTCTAAAGACTCAATATAACCAAATTCAGGTGCAACATTCACTGCATGAATTCCCAATCTCGGTAACCACTTAAGTGTCTCATTTGATAAATAATCTGTATTATGTTGTTTAATAAATATCCCATATTTTTCAAACATTTTTGAAATTTTAGGCAATGTAATTTCTGCAGGCAATTCTTTAATTACTCTTTTGTCTGGAAAATCAAGTGATCCAATATTTTTATTTTCAATAACTTTAGTTCCTGTTTGCGCAACCATAAACATAGGTTTAGGTAATTTAGTATTATTTAATTTTATTAAAATATTTTTTACTAAATTTTCTAATTCTAAAAAATTATCAGAATAACCAGTTTGCTCCTCGGTTCCTATTTCAAATATTATTTTTTTTTTTTTTTTTCTTAGCAAATTCATAACAATATTCGTATAATTCAAATATATTTTCTGTGACTCTTTTTAAATTATTTTTATTATCAATATTAAGTGATGGATCTATATGAATTACTTTAAAATCATTCAAAATATCTGCTTCGAATGACTTTTTTGCTGATTTCATTGCATCTTTAATATTATAATTTTTCTTTATTTCTAAGTTGTTTTGCCATGGACCTCCATGATCACGAGACAAAATTAGGTACTTATTCCTTTTTTTTTTTAAATAATTATTTAATTTTTCAGTTGTCCAATTATTTACATAGCCTCCGCCATGAAATTCGGAGTCAATTTGTCTACGACTACAAATTAGAAAAATTGGAACTTTGTATTTAAAACTAATGTTATTTGAAGCATTTATACAATTTAGACTCATTGGACCAACACCTAAAATAGTTTTTTTTGAATTAATGTATTTTTTTAAATATGTTTTTAGTTTTATGTCTTCCATTTACCTGAAAATTTGATGTTTTTATTGAGCTTTTTTTCCGGATTATATCTTGTAAAAAATTTTTTCATAATATGTAAACAAGCTTCGGCAACTGCTCTATTCCCTCCATTTCTATTTGTAACAAAATTTGCATATTTTTTAGCATTAGAGTCAGAGTCATTTGTGGCAATAGAATAGCTTACTCTTTTCATAACATAATGATCAAATATTCCATCACCCATATATATAACTTCTTTTAGATTATATCTTTCATCAATCCATTGAGCTCTTTCTGTTGTGCTAACTAAATTAAGCTTAAAGTTCATATCATCTACAATTCGCTTTTTCGAAATTTTAAAACCTGACTTGTCTCCAGTTATAAATTCAATTTTTAAAAAAGGTTTAAGTAATGATAAACCATCATGATCATCTGGTCCAAAAATTTTAAATGATTTACCTTTTGAACTATATAGGAACTGTCCATTAGTCATTACACCATCAACATCTAACAAAAAAATTTTCGGTTTAATTTTCATAATATGATTTCATCATAAGGAAAAATTTTTCTTTTATTAACTCTATTAAATAGTTTTTTGTGATTGAATATAAATAAAAACAAAATTTTTAGAAGTTCTAATGTTTGTTTTATAATTTTCACATTACTTACCTGATCCTCTTCTCTCCATGAAATAGGAAAATATTTTAAGTTGAAATTATTTTTAGACATATATAGTGTTAAATAATAATTAAATGTCAAATTGTCAGGAAATTGAATATATTGGTTATCTTGAAAAACACTAGTCTTTATAACATATAAACCAGAACCTAAATCATAAATTTTTTTTTTTGAGAATAAACTAAAAGCAAAATTAAATATAATATTTCCAAATTTTTTTAAATTTGAATATGTTTCTGCTCTTGATCCTCTTATAAATCGTGAACCCATAAAACAATCGTAATCCAAATTTTTATCAAGATTATTGGAAATTATATCATTTATGTTTGCTTGATCATCTCCATGTAAGACTAATATGTGTGAAAATTTATTCTCTTTAGCATAATTAATAGCAACTTTGTGAGATCCACCAAAACTATAGTTTTCTTTATTTACAATAAGCTTGAAAGAGTTTTTTTTCTTATGATTTTCTAAAAATTCTTTAATAACTTTCTGAGTATTGTCATTGCTGCGATTATCAATAATTAAAATTTGTTCAAATATATCAATTATTTTATCATCCAGTGAATTTAAGACTCTTAAAATTTGTTTTTGACAATTAAAACAAGGTATAAATAGAAGTATTTTTTTCATAAAGTTAAAGATATATGTATATTTGTAATAAAAAACATTTCAATTTGAAATATGTTAATTCTTGGAATATTTGCCTATCAGCATGATGCATCTGCTTGTTTAGTTGAAAATGGAAAGTTAATATCTTTTATTGAAGAGGAGAGACTGAATAGAGAAAGACATTCAGCGGCGTTCCCTGAATTATCTATAAAATATTTACTAAAACAGCATAATAAAACTTTAGATGATATTAATTATGTAACCATATGCTGGAAACCTGGACAAGAAATAATTTCAAATTTTGTAAATGTAATTAAAAATTTTCCAAAATCATTAAACTTAATTAAAGCAGGTGCAACCCAAAACGAAATATCACTTCTATCTAGATTAAAAAAACAATTTAATTTAAAAGTTCAATTTAAAAAATCAGGATTTAAATTAAATAAAAAAACTAAGATTATTGAAATTGAACACCACATTGGTCATGCTGCTAGTGCCTTTTTGATTTCAGAATTTGAAGAATCTGCAATTATTACCTGGGATGGTAGAGGTGAAAATACTAGCGTATTACTATCAAAGGGTTCTGGAAACCAAATTACAAAATTAAAGGAAATCAAAATACCAGAATCTCTGGGAATATTCTATTCTGCAATGACAACCTATGTTGGTTTCAAACTATTTGATGAAGGGAAAACAATGGGTCTCTCAGCATTTGGAACGGACAAATATCTTAAGGATTTTGATGATATTATTTATAAATATGAAAATTCTTTCAAAATTAATCAAAAATACTTTTCTTACATGACGCATGGTAGAAATAAATATCTATCAGACTTATTTGTAAATAAATTTGGCCCACCCAGAAAATATAATGAAAAAATAACACAACATTACATGGACATTGCCTACGCTGCACAAAAGAAATTGGAGGAAATAGGAGTCCACATGGTTAAATATCTAAAAAAAATATGTCCAAGTGAAAATCTTTGTATTACAGGTGGTGTTGCTTTGAACTGTATTATGAATCAAAAAATTTATGAAACTAATTTATTTAAAAATATTTTTATTCAACCAATTGCTTCTGATGCTGGAACAAGTATTGGAGGAGCATATTATTTATATAATTCAATGTTGGATTATAAAAGAAATTACGAATTCAAAAATATTTATCTTGGGCCTAGTTATTCTGAAACAGAAATAAAAGAATATTTAACAAATAAAAAATTAAAGTACTCGAAATCCGAAAATTTATTTTTAGAAACTGCAAAAATTCTCTCAGAAGGAAAAATTATTGGTTGGTTTCAAGATAAAATGGAAGGTGGCCCAAGAGCTTTAGGTAATAGAAGTATTCTTGCAGATCCTAGGAACGAGAATATAAAAGAAAAATTGAACGTTATTGTAAAAAAAAGAGAGTCATATAGACCATTTGCGCCAGCAGTATTAAATGAATACAAAAAAAGTTTCTTCAAGATGAACTACGATAGTGATTATATGATACTTTCGGCAGATGTACTTGATGATAAAAAAAAACTGATTCCAGCTGTTACCCATATCGATGGAACAGCGAGGGTTCAAACTGTTAAAAAAGACTTAAATTATAAATTCTGGTCCTTAATAAATGAATTTAAAAATTTAACAGGTTTACCAATTTTACTTAACACATCTTTCAATGAAAGTGAGCCTATTGTTTGTCATCCAAAGGAAGCAATAGAATGCTTTTTAAGGACCGATTTAGATATTTTAATTTTGCAAAATTTTATAGTTAGAAAATAATGACATTAATAAAAGAAAAGAAGGATTTATATTTTATAATTTTTTTTTCCATACTTTTATTATTTGGTTTATTTAAAATATTTTTTTTCAACCAATTATTTATTGGTTCAGAAATGTCAAGCAGAGTGTTTGAGATAGGCAAATTTGAATTAGAAAATATGTATATTTTAAAACCAATTATAGATAGAAATTTGAGTGTAATAAATATTTTAATCTTAAATGTTTATTTCCTTAGCATAACACTAGTTGGATATCTATCAGTTAAGACAATAATAAAATTTATATCAAGTTTACAAATAAAATTTCACGAAAACAGACAATTATTATTTATTTCAAGTTTTGTAATAGGCTCGATAATATTTAATGGATTTTTAAGAATTGTAAGTTTAAATTTTAGTATAACTACTCTAAATTTTTTTATTATATTAATTTTAATAAGTTCTATCTATTTTTTTTTTAACACATTAATTCAAGACTGGAAAAAAATTTTTAACAAAAATTCTATAATAATTATATTAGTATTTTTTTTTTTATTAATTAATAATCTTCAAATTGATGGTCATCATATCTCAGGTGATTCATCTTATCACTACGGATATATGAATTTAATTAAAAATTTTTTAAAATTTGATTTAATACCTATAATTGGTGGTCATTATTTTGAACCATTAATTATTACTCCTATCATTTTTATAATTCAAGATTTCTTTTTTTTTAATACTTTTGAGGAAACTACTTTTCTATCAAATTGGTTCTTCCAAGCTTACGCTAAAACAGGATCTTTATTTTTAATTTATTACACCTGTAAGTGTTTTTTTGAAAAGCAGAGAAAATTTATACCAATTATTTTTACATTACTATTATTTTTTACAAATTACTCTGGACATTTTTTTATTAATCCACTTTTATATGATAGTGGGAATCCTTTATCATTATCAATACACGGTTCTAGAGTAATAGGTATTACTAGTTTTATTTTTATAACATTGTTTATTTTTCAATTTTTAACCCAGACAAAAAAATTCATTTTTATTTTCAAGGACAAATTATCAATATTTTTAATAATATTTTTTTATTTAATAGGTATTAATTCTTTTGGTATACAATTTATTTTATTAAATTTATTATTTATTTCCTTTTTTTTTGTTTCATCTTTGGCAAATAATTTTAAGATTTTTAAAAATATAAGTATTTCCTTTAAATTTTTCATACTATTATTTATTGTTGCTACTTTTTTGTCTTACACATTTATTGGAAGAAATTTTTTAATAACTCATTATTCATCATATATAATGGCCACAATATCGATCTTAGCAGGAATTATTTATTATTTTTGTTCTCTCAAAATAAATATTAATTCTTTAAATATCAAAATAACCATTTTTTCATTATTTTTTATAATTCTTAGTTTGTTATTTTTGGGTAATTTTTTTACCTATTTTTTTCTCTTCTCTAATTCTGGGTCAAATTTAGAAATATTAATTAATTTTAACCAATTTTTCTCAAAATTTTCATATGTAAATTCAAAAATAAATGAAAATGGTCTCTACAATTCATTGATTAACTACGATAAATCAAATGATTTCATGATGATGAATATTTGTTCTTTCAAAGATAAAATAAATCTTATTATGACAGGTCAGCCAAACTATCATTGTATGACTTATACAAGATTAATTTATGGATCGGGATTTATATTTTTAATATTTGTCTATAATAGTTTAAAAATATTAAGTTTAATTAAGCCTCTTCGAGAATTTACCATTAATCCAAATTATAAAATTTCTATATATCTCTATTTCTTAAGTACTTTTTTTTATCTATTTTCTTTGACATATGTAGATATGCTATCTGGAAGTTATATGTTGCATTCAAGAACTAGATTTTTGGAAGTGGCAAATATGTTAATTTTATTTAATTTTGTTATGCTATTTTCAATAAATTTTGAAGAAAAAGATTTAGGAAAAAAAATTATTATTTTTTTAATATTAATAAAATTTTTATTACCATTTTCAGCAAACGCGAAAAGTATAAAATTTCTACATACGGATACTTATATGGCGCCATTATATGATGCTTCTCACCATTATTATAATAATTGGTATTTAAATCAGTGGTGGAAAAATTTAAAATATTTAGTTAATAAAATATAAAATTAATAATCAATACCATCAATAATTGGTTTTATATCTCTTTTTAATATAATATTTACACTATTAATTAATTTTTGTCTTTGCTTTAGATCTATACCATCTGATTTCGACTCATGATAAAGTTTATTAGTAATATACCCTTTTAAAGTTTGATCCCCAATTTTTCTCTCTAGTCTATCTATTTTCATTAATAAACTGTCAGCAACTCTTAAGACTTTATTTATGGGAGATAACAAAAAAAAAATTACTATTAAAACTGCAAATGTAATAATTAATGTTTTTATTATAAAATCTTTGTAGTTATTCATTTAAGTATAAATAATGTATATAGTGTTTTTTAAAAGTAATTAATAAATAATTAAAGATAAAAAATTGGTAAAAGTTTGTATATTAACAGCTGGAAAAGGTAGTAGACTAAGTAATTATGGCAAAATAATAAATAAAGCTATTCTCCCAATAAAAGAAAAGGCAATTTTAAGTCATATTATTGAAATGTTTAGCTCTAATCATGAGTTTGTAATTGGCACTGGATATAGAAGAAATGATATAAAAAATTATTTAAAAATAGCTCATCCAGATTTAAATATTAGATACGTTAAAATTAAAAATTATGATGGTCCTGGGAGTGGACCTGGACTCTCTTTGTTAAGTTGTAAAAAGTTTCTGCAAGAAGAATTTTTTTTTGTTCCATGTGATATTTTGAGCAATTTGAAATTTAAAGAAAAAACAACATTTAAAAAAAATATATTTTGGTGTTCAAAGGTGATAGGGAAAAAAACTAACCAATATTTAAATTTTAAGCATAAGAAAAATAAAATTATTAAATTCATTGATAAAAAAATTGTTAAAGGAAAAAATTTTAAGTCATGGAGTGGATTGTGTTATATAAAGGATCACAAAATATTTTGGAACTCACTAAAAAAAGAAAATAGAAAAATAGATAGAGAATATCAAATTTCCAACGGTTTTGCTGATTTAATTAAACATAAAAATTGCAATATAAAAAATATTAAATGGGTAGATCTTGGAAACTTAAAAAATTACGAAAATGAAAAGAAAAAAACTCAAAAATTTGATTTTTCTAAAGATAAAGAACATCTATACTTCGTAAATAATAAAGTTATTAAATTCTCAGAAAATCAAAAAAATTCAAAAAAAAAATATTATAAATTTAGATTAAATAAAAAAGTATACCCACGTAATGTTAAAGTATTAGATAATTTTTTATATTATGACTTTCTTGAAGGTGATAATTTTTACGATGTAGCAAACGATAAAAATTTCAAACTTTTACTGATCGAGTTGAAAAAAAATCTATGGATAAAAAAAAATGTAAAACAAACTCACTTTAAAAGAAAATGTTATAATTTTTATAATAATAAAACTTTAAAAAGAGTAAAAATTTTTTTAAAAAATAATGAAAATATTGATAAAATTAAGAGTGTAAATAAATTAAAAGTTGTAAGTATAAAAAAAATTCTAGATAAAATAGATTGGGATAATTTATATAAAGGGGAATCTTATTATATTCATGGCGATTTACAATTTGATAATATTTTAAAGACAAAAAAAAAATTTAAATTAATTGATTGGAGATCCGATTTTGATAACGAGATAAATTATGGAGATATATATTACGATTTTGCTAAAATTTTGGGTGGTATTTATTTAAATTATAAGCAAGTAAAAAAAAATAACTTTAAAGTCGATTTTAATAAAAGATTTTCTAAAATAAATTTTCCCAAAAGTAAAAAATATAAAAGCATTGAGAATGAATTAAGAAAATTTATGTTAGACAATAATTTTGATTTCAACAAAATTAAAATTCTTCAAGCGTTGATATATTTAAACATGTCACCTTTACATAAACCACCTTTCTCTTATGGATTATTTTTACTTGCAAAATATCTTTTAACTAAAAATCTAAACAAATGAAATTTATATCAATTTCGAAGTATCCTGGAAAAATGGGTGAAATTATATTCAATGCTGCATTTAAAAAATTAAAAATAAATGCTTCTTATAAAGCTATTAAAAAAAATAACTTAATAGATTTGAAGAAATATTTAATTAGAAATAATATTCATGGGTGCGGTGTATCTATGCCATTTAAAGAGAGAATAATTAAATATTTAGATAAAAAGGACGGTTCGGTAAATAAAACAAAATCTTGCAATACAATAATAATAAAAAATAAAAAAATAATAGGATATAATACAGACTATCTTGGTATTAAAAAAATAATACAATCATCGAAAATATCCAAGAAGTACGAGTTCTATATATTTGGTACTGGTGGTTATGCAAGGTCATTCTACAAAGCTTTAAAAGATTTAAAGTATAATAAAATTTATATTATCAACAGATCATTTAAAAAGTTAAAAACATGGCCTGAAGTAAATAAAGTCAATAAGTTAAAAAAGTTTCCTAATAATGAAAATTTGAATGCAATTATAAATGCAACACCTATTGGCATGGTACAGATTAAAAAAAAGGAATTTTTATCCAAAATAAATTTAAAAAAAACTAAATTTTATTTTGAATGTGTAGTTTCACCTAAAAAAACAAAAAATATCAATATAGCTAGACATAATTCAATAAAAACCATACCGGGTTATAAAATTAGTATTGAGCAAGCAAAAATACAATTTAAACTTTATGTGAAAAAAAAGATATCTTCTAAATTTATTAAAAAAACTTTAAATGAAGCTTTACTTGATTGAATAAATATAGAGCTTTCCTAATTTTCCGTAATCAAACTCTTCTTGCACATATATTTTATTAGATAATAAAAAAGGATTTATATAATTTTTTCTTCTATAATCATAATCGCTACCAGTGCCACGATTTGAACCGTCGCTTATCTCCATAGGTTTATCTAGCAATAAACAATCAATTTCAATATTTTTGAAAATATGTAAATTATCTTCTGCTTTATAATTTCCAAATGGAGGAATATCAGCTGGACTAAAAATGTTATCTTCGTAAATATTATAATTATTAGATAATATAAAAGTTGGATAGCTAGCAAAAATTGACTTACATTTTTGTAAATTATAATTCAAATCTTTTAAATTATTTCTATAATTTTTAATGTAATTTTTTTTATTATAAAAATTGTTGATAGAAATATAATCCTTCAAGTATGTTGATGTAAAATTAAAATAAGAAAAAGAGAATATTATAAATATACTAATAAATAATCTTAAATATTTAATTTTTATTTTTTTGGATATTAAATTTATCAAATAAAAATTAAAAGGAATTAAAAAAAATAAAAATGGTGTCATATAACGAATTTTTGGCAAAGCTAAAACTGTCGAGAAAATAAGAGCATAATTTACTAAAGCATATGTTTTAATATCAAAATTATTTTCGTATTTTTTTTTTAAAAAGAAATGATAATTAAAAAACAAAAATAAAATAAATAATATACCTATATAAAAATAATTTGCGTAGCATGAATGACCAATTCCTGAACAGCTCGGAAAATATGTTCTACTATTAAATTTATTTAATATGATTGGAGCTAAATGGTATGTATTTTTTAAAATACCCCAAAGTACAAACTTTGGATTAGATTTTATAGATTCTACTAACGTTTCTGCTCCATCAAATGCAATATTGTTAATAAAAAAGAAATCTTTTTTATCATTATCAATTTCATTTTTATTTTTTTCATAATAAAGAAAATTAAAATTTACTTGAAATGCAATATCAATATTTGAATTACTTTTTGAAGGTTTCCATTCTAAAGACTGAAAATATCCATTATTAAATTTACTTTCTGAATTATTCAATTTAAACAAATAATTTGTTGAAAATAAAAATAAAACTGCAAATAAAATTATAAAATTTCTTTTATGATTAAATTGGTTTTTTTTTTTAAAATCATAAATTAAATTGAAAATATCAAAGAAAATAAATAGTACAAAAACTATTATATATGTAATCCTACAATATACTGCACAAATTATAAGCAAATAGGAAAATAAAAATACAAATAAATTATTTTTTCTTCTCAAAATTATTGCAAAGTTTAATAATGAGAGCGCTAATGCTTGAGGATAAGGAATTAAATTAAAAAAAAAACCAATAGAAAAAGTGATTATTAAAAATACATAAAATTTATTGTAATCATCTTTAAAAAGATAAAATAAACTTAAAGACAATAAAAAATTAGTTGTTATAGCATCAGCATAATAGTTGTAAGGAGTATCTAGCCAATTAAATAGTGATAAGTAAATAACGTATATTGGGCTGCGGGATATGTCTGGAAATAAAAATTCATTTAAGAATATCTTATTAAAATACCAATATCCATATTGTTCGCCACTATAAAAATCTAAGGAACTAAAACCAACTAATGCACAAATAAGTAGAATAGCAGGTAAATATAAAAAAATTAACTTTGAATTACTATTTAAAATTAATTTTTTCATCTACGAAATATTTTGGTCTTGATTTTGCCTCTTCATAAAGTCTACCTACATACTCTCCAATTAGTCCAAGACAAATTAAGTTGAATGATCCAAATAGTATGAGAATTATAACTAGTGTATAGAAGCCAGGCACTTGATCTGGCAATACTCCTAGGAATTCAAAATTGAAAATTTTTTGCAATATATAAAAAACTATTAAAAACATTGATAACAAGAAGATAAAAAATCCTAAAAATAATATTAATGAAAGTGGTTTAGTTGAAAAATTTGTAATTCCGTTAATTGCTAAGGTATATAATTTAAAAATACTATATTTTGATTTACCCAGACTCCTATTTTCTCTTTCGTATTCAATTCCAGTTTGTTTAAATCCAATCCAACTTCTTAGACCTCTAAAGTAGATATTCTTTTCTTTTAAATTTATTAAATAGTTTTTAATTTTTTTATCAATCAAACAGAAGTCAGCTAAATCATTGCTATTATTTAAATTTGAAAATATTCTAAATAATCTGTGATAAATTGAATACAATATTAATTTGAAAAAATTACCCTTTCTTTTTTTTCTGACACCGTAGACCACCTGATAATTTTCGTCTTTCCATTTTTTAAACATGGCATTAAATAATTCAGGGGGGTCTTGAAGATCTGCGTCTATAATAATTATACAATCTCCAGATGCATTTTCCAATCCAGCAAATATAGCATTTTGATGTCCAAAGTTTCTGCTTAATTTTATAATCTTTAAATTTTTATCTTTATTGGATAAAGAAAATAACTTAGAAAAACTATTATCTGTACTACCATCTTCAACGAATATTAACTCAAAGTTTTCTGTTATTTTTTTTACGTTTTCTTTTATTCTTTCATAAGTATTATTAATATTTTCACTCTCATTAAAGCACGGAATTATAACTGATATTTTATCTGTCATGATTTTTATTTTAGCACATTATATAAGTATAAGTATAATTTCTTGCCCATCAATAAATGTCCAAATTCATTAGGATGATTTGTATCGTAAGGATGAAACAATAAATTTATATTATCATTTTGATTAGTAATTTCAGCATATCTTATAAAATCATCAGTAGGGTCAATTAAATCAATAGACTGTTTGTTAACAATCTCAGCAATTTTTTTTCTTGCATCAATAGTCGAACAATCAAAATTTAATTCTCTATGATTTATTTTTTCGTGATGGGGAATTTGTAAAGAGATAGGTGATATAATAATTGCAAATTTTAATTCTTTGGATTTTAAAAATTCATTTAATGTAATTAATTCTTTTTCAAACTGATCCCAAATTTTATTAGATTCATCCTCAAACTGTTTCGCACCATAACTATACGTATACTGACCCAGGGATGAAAAGCCTAAATTACCACATTTTCTAAACAATTCTTGTTTTATTATTAAATTTTTAATTGAAATTTTCTGCAACTTCCATTTGAAGTTTCCAGCTTTATGTTGAAGCAATCTAAAGAATGAAGAATGATTTAGCAAAGATTTTCTTAAATCATTAAAATATATTCTAATTTTTGCTGGTTCAGGTCCAGGAGTAAAATTTGTTGGAGCATAATTAACTTGAACTATGTCATTAAAATTAAATTGGTACAAAATTATGTCATTTTTTTTTAATATTTGAGACATATTTTTAATTCCCTTTTGCATATCTCTAAAATTATCCCCAAACCTAGCAATTGAATAAATTTTTATGGTGTCTTTATTAAAAAAATTTTTATTCAATAAATTCTCTGCATAATAAAAAAATGTGTCTTGTAAATTCACTCCAAATCCTCCTGCCACACTGTCTCCAAAGATAAAAATATTATTTTTTCTTTCAAGTAAGTTATCATCGTTATCACTATAAAATTTACTTAATTTTTTATGATGCCTAAACATTACAAAAATATCATCATCTTCGAATTTTTTCCTCCAAATATTTTTGCTTTTAGAAATAGTATTAAATTCGTCTACATACTTATGAATTTGATTTTTTGATAATTCCGGATAAATAGCTCTAGATAATATTTCAAAAAATGAAAATATTAACATAAAGCTTAGAGTAAAATAAATTATATTTTTTTTCATTAATCTAATTCAAACTGATTTTTATAATCTTTTACTAAATTTTTTTTCTGTTTGTTTTTGTCCAAATAAAAATTGCCAATTATCAATTTATCAAGATTAGTACCCATAAAGCATCTAAATGCATCCTCGGGAGTATTTACTATAGGCTCACCTCTAACATTAAATGATGTATTTACCAATATCGGACAACCAGTATTCTCTTTAAATTTAGAAATTAATTTGTGATACATTGGGTTAATATTTTTATTCACAGTTTGTACTCTCGCTGAATAATCCACATGAGTTATTGCTGGAACTTCAGATCTTTTCACATTTAACTTGTCTATACCAAAATATTTATCCTCTTTTTCAGACATTTTGATTGTTTTTTCTTTTTTTATGTCAGCAACTAATAGCATATAAGGACTTTTTTTATTCAGATTAAACCAATTTTGTAAATCCTCTTCTAAAATTGATGGTGCAAATGGCCTGAAGCTTTCTCTGAATTTTACTTTTAAATTCAAATTTTTTTGCATATCTGTTGACCTTGGGTCTGCAATTATTGATCTTGCTCCAAGTGCTCTAGGTCCAAATTCCATTCTTCCTTGAAACCACCCAATAGCATTACCATTTTCAAGGTCGTGAGCAGTTTTTTCAATAATATCATTATCACTTAAAGCTTCATATACTGCACCATTCCGGATTAAATCATTTTCAATTTCTTTTAAACTATATTCAGGCCCTAAATAAGAACCTTTCATATCATCATTTTTATTCACATTTCTCGGGTTTTGCAGATCTATATGCCATAAAGCTAAGGCTGCTCCAAGAGAGCCTCCAGCATCGCCAGATGCTGGTTGTATCCAAATATTTTTAAAAATTTTTTCTTGCAGAATCTTTCCATTAGCAACACAATTTAAAGCAACACCACCTGCTAAGCATAGATTATCAACTGAATATTCTTTTTTAAGTGATTTAATAATTTTAACAATTATCGACTCAGTCACTTTTTGAATTGATGATGCAATATCCATGTGAAATTGATTTAAATCTTCATTCTCAGGATTTCTAGGTTCTTCTCCAAAATGATTATGGAATTTTTCACTAGTCATGGTTAATCCAGTTGTGTAATTAAAAAACTTTTGGTCGAGTCTAAATGATCCATCTTCTTTAACATCTAACATATTATATATTTTTTCTATATAAATAGGATTTCCATAAGGAGCTAAACCCATTAATTTATATTCCCCACTGTTTACTTTAAAACCTAAGTAGTAAGTAAATGCTGAGTAAAGTAATCCCAAAGAGTGTGGAAAGTGAATTTCTTTTTTTATTTCTAGTTGGTTGCCTTTGCCAATTGCAACAGTTGTGGTTGCCCACTCACCTACACCATCTGCAGTTAGAACAACTGCTTCATCAAAGGGAGAAGGAAAGAAAGCACTTGCAGCATGACTAAGATGATGTTCCGAGAAAAATATTTTATTTTTATCTTTAAAGTTAATATCATGTTGTCTTAATTTATTAAAAAGATAGTTTTTTTGAAATAATTTATATTTTAACCAAAGAGGTATTGATTTTAGAAAAGAAAAAAAACCTTTTGGCGCAATTGCTACATAAGTCTCCAGCAATCTTTCAAATTTTAAAAAAGGTTTTTCAAAAAATATTATTTGATTTACTTCAGATAATTTTAAATTTGAATATTTTAAAACAAAATTTATAGCATTGTATGGATAGCTTGAATCGTGCTTTACTCTTGTAAATCTTTCCTCTTGTGCGGCTGCTATTATTTTGCCATCAACTAGTAAAGCTGCTGCGCTATCGTGATAAAATGCAGATATTCCAAGTATAGATTTCACTAAAATAAAGTGTAAATAAATGGTGCAACTGCACTACCTTGTGTCAAAACTATCAAACCACCAAATACTAGTAAAATGATTATAATAGGATATAGCCAAAATTTTTTTCTAATTAATAAAAATTCAAAAAATTCTTTTAAAAAGCTCATTTTAATATTGATTTTTCATTTCACTTTTTGGACCCTGTTTTTTTATCCAATAACTTTTATTATTACTAAATTTTAAATTTAACAAATCTTTTTTAAAAAGTCTCATTAAAATTGAAGTAGGTGTAACTATAAAAAAATAAATCACTCCAAGAATAATTGGAGACACAATTTTTCCTAAAAAAATTCCGAATTTGTACCATAAACTATTTAGAGGTGTTAGAATTGTTGATTTAAAGTATCCTAAAATCAAAAATATTACAGAAATAACAAGAGACCAGATTCTAATATCCTCATCATTTATTAAAGGGTAAATTGCAATTATTAGAAATACAATTGAAAAAACAATACCGAATGACCTATTGGAACTCGTATTTGTTTCGCTATTCATTATCTATAAGTGTATATCGATTTGATGTTTTTTGAAAATCCTAATATTTTAGATATTGATCCTAATCCAAAAAAAATAACACCAAGAATTAGAATTATATTTAATTTAATTATTTCAATAGGATTAATAGACAATCTTAAACTTTCTACAAATACTAATAACAGGAAAAAAATGTTAATATAAATAAATCTAAATTGAATAATATATGAGTATGAAAATAAACTTAGTATAAAAAATATTGTTATAAATAAAGGTACAAAATATTGAAGGTTTTTAAAAGTTTTGGAAAATTTCATAGTATCAAAAATACAAGTGCCGTATGCATAGCGTTGAGCTAAAAACGGTAAAAATTCTCTGGATTTATGAAATATTTTAACACTAGGGTTATATTGAATATAATAAAATTTATTTATTCTGTTACAAAAATCAACATCTTCTCCAATATAAATATGAGGATCCATGCCTTTTACAAAATCATAAGTTTTCCTTTCAAGTATCATGTTACACGATGAAGCCTGTTTAACTATTTTTTTTGATTTTAAACTTTTTCTAAAAATTTTAGATCCTGATAAAATAAAACTTCTATGTGCATTTCCTATTGTTTTTTGAAAACCAGTTTGATTTGAAAAAGGAAAATCTGGTCCTGTAATTAAACCTATTTTTTTATTTTTTTTTAAAATTTTAATAGCATTATAGATCCAATTTTTGGTTGGATAGCAATCTGAGTCTAAAAAAGCTAAATATTTTGTTTTAGATAAGCTTACACCTATATTTCTCTTTTTGCTCATATTGATCTTACCAAAGGACAAGAAAATAGTATTTTTGATTTTTTTTTTTATTTTTGTGTCTGAAATTACATATATTTTAATTTTTACTTTTTTTAATTTTAGACAGCCGTTAATACAATTTTCTAGCTCTTTGTTAAAGTTAATGGCTGGAATTATAATTGAACAACTGTCTGTCAATTATTTCCCTTTTCCAATTGCTGCCAAAATTAAATCTTTTTGATATCTCATGTTGCCTAATATATTGAAAGACCAAGCACATTCATAACAGCAATTGCAATTTGTATCTTTGATCCACTTTCTAGTCTTTTGTGCAAGATGATCACCCCATAGATTTAAAAAGTTCATGTCATATTTTCTTAAATCTCCTATTGAGTCTTTTAATATTTCACACGGATACACTTTTCCATCAGCCGAAATTATTCCAAAAAGAGAGCCTGCAAAGCACTGAGATATAAAATGTGGTTCTAAGTAAGTTGAAATAATATTTTGATACATAATTTCATTTTTTTTATTCATCATTCTTCCTTGTATAGACGAGGGTTTGTATCCTTTTAAAATACCATTGTTTGTATCTTTTTTAATTTTATTAACTAAATTTTCATAAGCTTCTAATATTTTTTTTTTATCTTCAGGTGGTGTTTTATAAACTCCCTCATCTCTTACCAAACATGCTGTTATAGCTTTAACATTATATTTGTTTAGTAATTCATAATATATTTCGTCAATATCTTTATAATTTTCTAGAGAAACTGTAATTGATATATTTGCAAAACAGTTTTCGCTTATACTATTAACTATTTGGTATGATTTTAAGCAATCTTGAAATAAGTTTTTTATTTTTCTAATTTTATTATGTTTAGATGGAATATTATCAATTGAAAAAGAGAATATAAACTTTTTATCTGAATTTCTTTCTGCCAGCTCTTCTAAAAATTTATTTATTCTCTCTGGAAGGCTACCATTAGATGTAATAAATAACGATCTTATGTTTGTATTTTTTAAATATATTTTACAAATCTCAGTAAAATCTTTTCTTGCAAATGGCTCTCCACCAGTAAGATTGATATTTTGTATACTTGGACCAAGAGTTTTGGAGAACTTTTCTATCTCTTCTAATGTTAATTCATTTCTAAATGTATTTGGATTATCGAAATCAATAAAACAAAAAGAGCACCGCGCGTTACATCTATTTGTTACAAAATGGACTAAACTAATAGGATACTTTTTTGTAAAATAATTATTTTTAATTAATTCATAATCTCTAATTAATTTTTTCATTTTATAAGTTTAATTTTTTTTCATAGGAAAATATATTTTTTTTTTTAAGAAAAAAATAAATCCTTGTTATATATTCCAAAATTATTGATAATATTAATAAACCAAATGAAAGTATGAATATAAAAAATGATAATAATAAATTTGAGCTTCCAGAAATCAAACTAAATAAAAAAACTGATAGACTTAAAAATAAAACAAATAAACTAAAATATCTAAAAAGGGCGTTAAAAAAGTAAGAATTTTCTAAAATTGCATTTAATGCGTATCTTAAAGCAGAAAAAAAACCATACTTGCTCTCACCGTGTTCTCTTTTATTTCTATTATAATCTATGCCAAAACTTTTATTACTATTTGAATAAACCAATCCTCTCACATAAGGGTAAGGCTCGTTTATATTTCTTAAAATGCTAACGATTGATTTGTCTATTAATTTAAAATCTCCAACATCTTTTGGGTACTTGTCTTGAGAAAAATAATTTATTATTGTATAAAATATTTTTCTAAAAAAAGTAAACATTCCCCCTTCCAATCTTTTTTTTCGAACTCCATAAACTAGATCGTATCCTTCTTTCCATTTTTCAACAAAGTTTAGAATAAGCTCTGGAGAGTCTTGTAAATCACAATCAATTGAAACTACCGCATCACCTGAAGAATTAATGTATGCTTGTAGTATAGATCTATCATATCCTATATTCTTATTATATCTTATATATTTTACTTTTTTATCTTTAGAACAAATTTTCTCAATAATACTCCCCGTTCCATCTCTACTGTGATTATCTGCAAATATTATTTCGTAATTTAGATTGATTAATTTTTCGTCTAGCAATTTTTTAATTGTTTCGTATGTATTTAAAACGTTGTTTTCCTCATTGAATACTGGAATACAAACTGACAATAGTTTCATTTCAATTCACCTTATTTGTTTTATTAAGTAAAACAAACTATCAAGATTTCTTATATCATTTAAGCAATAATTTTTAGAATAATTTTTTGTATTTAAAAAGTTGAATAACTGGTATTTTAAAGTGTTTTGATTAAAATTGAAACTAAGATTTTTTTTCCTTCCATTTAGAAAAGCAATTACATTATTATCATTGCTATAATTAACTTTAATTATCTTATTATTTGTACTTATATTAATTTTTCTTATTCTTTTATTAGTTTGGTTTCTTGAACAGTTGACTTTAACATTAATTTTACCATAATTAAAATTTAAATATCCTTTGTTTATAAAATTTTTTGAGAACTTATAGACAATTTTTTTTGATCCAAATAAGCAATTCAAAATTCCAAAAACATGATATATTGTATCCTCTAAATAACCAATTGATTTATCGTATTTTTTTATTATTCCATGTCTTTTATCATTTTTAGGGTCATGCCATTCAAAAGTTAATTGTGTATTATTTTTGCTAATTAATTTTTTAATACAAAAGAAATAATAAGCGAAAAAAAATGGCATACTAACATGTATTATTTTTTTTCTTTGTCTGGAATACTTTTTTAATATTTCGAATTCTTTTATGTTTTTTACCAATGGTTTTTCAACCAAAATATTTATATTTTTCTTTAAAATTTTCTTAGAATATAAATAATGGTCATTATTTTTATTTGCAATAATTCCATGGGTTATTTTTTTTAAATTAATATTATTTAAGTTTTTACTGATGTAAATTTTTTTGTTTATTGCAAGTGGTAATTTATTAATTATATTTTTATTTTTGGTTATTATAAATATTTTTTGGAGATTTTTAAAATTCGAAGCTAATTCATTTAAAATAATATTTGCCCAGCGACCTCCGCCCACAAGTATCAAAGACATCTTTATATTTTTAAATTTTGAGTTTAATAATGGAATTTTTTTATGTTTGAATGTCACTTTTTTATTTTTGAAATAATTATATAAAATAATGATTTTAACTTTATGAGGTTAGTACCATTTGACAAAGATAATTTAAATTTAAGAATGCTTTGTGAATAATTTTGCTTTTCGAAGAAGAATTTAGCATTAATGTAAATAATTCTAGAGAGTGCTTTTTTATATTCATTTTTGCTAAGTAAATTTTTAAATTCTTTAATTGCTATTAAAGTACAATTACTCATATTTTTTCTTGATCCTCCGCTTTCATGATGTTGATAAAAACCAAGATTTTTATTCGAGTAATATACTTTAAAATTATTTAAACATACTTTAATCCAAGTATTATAATCTTCAGCTGCTTTCATGTGTTTATTTTCATTTATATATTTAACTTTAGCTAGTACGTTTTTTTTTATGACAACTGAGGAGTTATTAATCTGATTTCCATTGATTATTAAATCTTTAAATTTTGGATATTTTAAATGTCTTCCTTTTAAATATATTTGTTTTCGATTATTATTTTGATCGATAAGTTCTAAATCATGATAGATCATATCATAACCTTTTTTTATAATTTCATAACATTCATGTAATTTATTGCTTTTCCACCAGTCATCTGAGTCCAGAAAAGCAATTATAGTTCCAGAAGAATTTTTAATTCCTAGGTTTCTTGACTTAGCATATATTCCGTCATTTTTTATAAGAAAATATTTAATTGGCAAACTTTTAAATTTATTTATAATTTGTCTAGTATTATCTATTGAATGATTATCAATTATAATAATCTCATAATTTTTAATAGTTTGATTTTCTATAGACTTAAGACATCTTTCTAAATAATGAGCATGATTATAAGTTGGTATTATAATTGATATTAATTCATTCATTAAAATTAATTAAATTAGAAAAAATTTTTTATTTTTGATGTAATATAATCAATGTCCTTATTGCTCATCATTGAATGCAAAGGTAATGTTAGGATTTCATTTTTAATTTTATTTGTAACAGATAAATCTCCTGACTTATTTTTCTTAAACAAAGTAAAAGTGTGATTTGGTTGCCAATGGATACCAGTATCAACTCTGTTTGATCTCAAATAGTTAATCATTTCAAATCTTTTATTATTTTTAACCCTAAGGCAGTAATGGAATGGAATAGTATCCACATGATAACAAGGAGTAATAATATTATCAATATTTTGCAGTCTTTGATTATATCTCTTAAAAGAAGTTATTCTAGATTTCTTAATTTTTTTAATTTTTTTTAATTGCTCAACACCTATAGCTGCATGTAAATTAGCAAGATGATATCTATAGCCAACATTCTTGACATCATAAAACCATGCCCTTTGATTTTTATACATTATATTAGCTTTTTGAGACATACCCATTAGTCTCATTTCATGCAATTTTAACATCTCTTTTTTAGTATTTACTACAATTGCACCACCATCAATTGATGTAAATGTTTTAACCGGATCAAAGCTAAACATTGCTACATCTGAAAAGCTTCCTATCATTTTTCCTTTATATTTAGATCCTAAAGAATGAGCTGCATCATGAATTACTCTTATATTATATTTTTTTGCAAGATTTTTGACTCTATCGTGATCTGCCAAACAAGAACCATAATCCATTGCAATTATAGCTCTTGTTTTTTTATTTATAAGTTTTTCTGCTTTTTTGAGATCAATACATAATGTTTGTTCATCTATGTCACAAAACACTGGTTTTGCTCCAACTGCTATTATTGCCTGGAGATCAGCAATATTATTAAATGAAGGAGTTATTACTTCATCGCCTTTTTTTAACTCCAAAAGTAGCATTATAAGATGCAGTGCAGAATGTCCTGTATTCACAGCAACCACATATTTTTTTTTATTTCCTATTATTTTAGAAATTTGATCTTCAAATTCTTTTACAAATTTTCCCATTCCAAGCCATCCGATTTCTAAAGATCGGTCAGCCGCTTTTCTTTCCTCTTTTGAAATTAATGGTTTAAAAACTGGTATCACTTTTAAATTTCCATCCAGGGTAGTGTTTTTAATTTACTTAATTTTTCTAAATTCGAGTGATCTCTTCTATTATCCATACATTGCCAAAAATCCTTATGTTTGTATGCAACAAATTGTTTTTTCTTTAACGCATACTTTAAAGGCTCTCTCTCTAGCATTACTGATTTATTTGGTATTAAGTCTAAAAACTCTTTTTTAAATACAAAAAATCCACCGTTGATCCAACCCCTTTGTAGTTGTGGCTTTTCTTCAAAATTTATCACTTTATGTTCATTAATTTCTAATTCACCAAATCTTGCAGGAGGATGAACTGCTGTAACGGTTACAAGTTTTTTGTGTTTTAAATGAAATTTTAAAAGTTTTTTCAAGTTCACATTTGACAGACCATCACCATAAGTAAGCATAAAATTTTTTTCGTTTAAATACTTTTTAAGTTTTTTTATTCTATTGCCAGTTAGAGTTTTTTGACCTGTGTCAACAATTTTAATATCACAACTTTGAAAGTTTTTATTAAAATATTTTTTTATAACATTTCCTTTAAAACCAACTGCAATGATGAATTCATTGAAACCTTGCTTAATATAGATATCCAAAATATGAGCGATAATTGGTTTGCCATTAATTAAAATCATAGGCTTTGGCAAATTTGAGTGATCTGCAATACGAGTTCCAAAACCTCCTGCTAAAATAACTACTTTCATTATTATCTATGTTTTAATTCCCACTTATATGGAATTTTTTTACTATTAGGACTTATTCTAATCATTTCATCAGGGTCATGGGGTATATCTGAGCAATTTGCAATAATTGATGTTTTTGTTCCTATACCTTTAAATCCATTCCAAATCAAAGGTGGGACACTTAATAGAAAATAATTCTCAGTTGACATATATATCTCCTGCAGCAGACCTTTGGTAGAACTTTTTTTTCTACTGTCATATAGAACTATTTTTAATTGACCACTAATTATAGCATAATTAAGGGTCATTCTCTTATGCATATGCCAAGCTTTTACTACTCCTGGATGAGTACATGAAAAATATATCTCACCAAATTTTTTATAAACTTTGTCATCATTTCTCATCATAAGCATTACTTTTCCTCTCTCATCTATAATTTGTTTTAGAGGAGTTATTTTAACGCCATCAATAATTTTTTTATTTTTCATATTTTTCTAAAAATTTTTGTATCTGCAACTCAGTAAATTTAGTCATATTTTTTTTTTCAAAATACGATTTATACCAATCACAAGCTAAATCAATGCTCATCTTTGAAGATATTTTTGGGTACCATCTAATACGATCTTTTGCTTTATCGCAATTTAGTTTTAAAAGGTTGGCTTCTTTAAATTTTGATTTTTTATTATTAAATAAAATATTCTTTTTTTTAACATTCAGCCGTTTTGACATTTGATTTACAACATCCCTTACCGTTAAGACAGCATCGTTGTCAGGACCAAAATTATATGAGCCAGAAAAATTGTTGTTATTATAAGCTTTCATGCCTAAAATTAAGTATCCCAGAAGTGGATCTAGCACGTGTTGCCACGGACGCGTAGATTTGGGATTGCGAATTATTATTTTTTTTTTGTTTTCTATAGATTTTATTATATCAGGTATTATTCGATTTTCTGACCAGTCACCGCCTCCAATAACATTTCCAGCTCTTACAGATACTGCGCCTAATTTTTTCTTTTTAAAAAAAGACTTTAAATAAGCTGAGAATATATTTTCGGCAGCAGCTTTGGATGAACTATAAGCATCATATCCTCCAAGCTTATCGTTTTCTCTATATCCCCATATCCATTCAACATTTTCATAACATTTGTCTGAAGTGATGTATATTAAAGATTTTACAGATTTAGATAATCTACAGCTTTCTAAAATATTAGCTGAACCTCCAGTGTTTGTAGAAACTGTAAATAATGGGTCAATATAAGATTTATGCACTAATGACTGTGCAGCTAAATGAAAGATAACATCCGGTTTGAATTTGTTTATAGATTTGTTCAAATGTTGAAAGTTTCTCACGTCACCTTTAATTAATTTAATTTCGTTTTTTAAGTTTAATAATTCGTACATGCTGGGCTTAAAATTTTCATTTAAAGAATATCCACATAAATTTGAGTTGAAAGAATTTAAAATCATTGTTAACCAGGATCCCTTAAAACCTGTATTTCCTGTGATAAAAATTCTTTTGTTTTTATAAAATTTTTTAAGATCTTCCAGCATAGATTAAGTATTATATTAACTTATGTTTACTTCCACGTTTTGTAAAATCTTTATTTTCGAGAATGTTATATATTTTACCTTTATATCCATTGTTTCTTAAATAGTTTTTTATTTCTTTTGATATATGCCATGAGAAATTTAAAATTACTTTCAAATTTTTAAATTTTTTAAATAATTCAAAGTCGCTCTTAATTGGTATTCTAGTACCAGGAACATAATGACCAATTTTCATTGAACCATTTTTTTCGTGGACAACTTCAATATGCTTTGTTTTTAGATTTAATAATTTAATTAAAATTGCTGCTCTGCCAGGAAATGCCTTAGCAGTAAGTGGACCATATTTTTTATTTAAATTTTTGATCAAGTCTTTTTTATTTTTTTTCCATATATTTACGTCATTTTGTATTTGTAAAATTTTCTTTAATAAAGAAAGTTCTTTATTTCTTATAAAGTCAAATTTTAGTTTTTTATTTTTTTTTTTCGAAAACAAAACTCTTATATTTCCACCATATCTTTTTGGGAATTCAATTTTATTGATTGTCATATCTAGCTTTTTTGCAATCTCAATAAATGATGTTGCGCTGTAAGTTCTGGGGTGCTCATGATAAAAAGTATCAAACTGTCTTTTTTTTAGTATTGCTCCAAGGTAGTGATTTTCAATTAATAAAAAAGTATTCTGATCAATAATTTTTCTTAAATTGGAAATTAATAAGTTTAAATTCTCAATATGTGCAAAAACATTTGTAAAAATTATTAGATCTACTTTTTTATATTTTTTTTTTATTTTACTTGAGGTATCATCATCAAAATATTTTTGGTATATAAAATGTCCATTTTTTTTGGCTTCTAGGGCTGCATTTGTTGGCTCAACACCTACAGTTTTAGCTCCATTTCTCTTAAAGTAATTTAATAAACTTCCATCATTACATCCAATATCTAAAATTGTTTTATTTTTTAAGTTTTTTAGAATATTTTTTGATGATTTTATTATCTCTTTGAAACCTTTTAGGACATCATTAGTAAATCTTGCTCTATAATGATATGATTTTGGAAATAGATCTTTTTTTCTTACCTCATATTTTTGAAATCCAGTTAAACATTTTTTACAAAATAATATTTGAATTTTGTATAACTTGTTTTTTTTTTTTGAACCTATTTTTATTAAATCATCACATAATGGGTTTTTCCCTAAATCTAATATTTTAGTTAATTTTTTATTTCCACAAACTTCACAATTTTTTTTCATTTAAAATATTTTTTTATTGACCTTCCTAATTGATAAAAAATAGATAAATACAAATTAGGATAATAACAGTTTTTTAAGTAAAAAAAGAAAATTTCTATTAAATAAGGATAAGAATTTTTAATATTAATTAATAATTTTAAAACATCTGGAATAAAATACTGTAAAGCGTAGTTTTTATATTTAAACAATTTAATTAATGGCAGACCATTTTTATAATAAAAGTTTAATGCATCAACCGAACGAACAGACCTCACTATAGGGTATAGTGACGTCCATTCTCTAACACCAAATAAATTAATTGATAGTGCTTTTGAATAAAAGTAAGCCTCAGAATTTTTAAACGCATAAGAAAAAATTTTTATATGTGGGTATGTATTATCTATATTTGAAAATAATAAATTATTATTTAAATTTTTTTGATTTAATTTGTTTAGGTTTTTGTCCCAATTATTCTTTCGAAAAACAGATAGGTATAACCCTCCAAGAAAATCAAATGATATTTCTGGATTAATCAATTCAATAAATTTAGTTTTAAAATCGCTATTAAAACTTGAAAATTTTTCTAAATTACTCGGTAAATCGCTAGTATTTATTGGATAACTATAATTTTTTAATAATTTTGAGTCAAAATGATAAGAGTTTATATAAAAATAATCTACTTTTTCTTGTCTTTTTATCAAATTTAAAACTTCTTCAATTGAATTCTTTAGCAACATATCATCATCACCAATAACCCAACAAAATTCAGAATTACTTATTGCAACAGCTTTTAATATATTTTTAGCAACACCAATGTTTTCTGCATTAGAGTGATAATTTATGTCAATATATTGTTTGTAAAAATTTACGATATTTTTAGTATCATCTGTTGAATTATTATCTGATATACAAACCTCAACATTTTTAATTTCATTTCCATTTAGTAATATAGAATTTAAACAATTTTTTAAATGGTATGATCTATTGTATGTTGGAATACAGATTGATAATTTTTTCATTAAAAGATTTTATATTTCATATTTAGACCATCTAATAGCATTAAATTTTCATGTGATACTATTTCAGAATTTTTTTTTTCGACTTCATTTTCATTAATGAATTTCTTATAGCTTATTGATTGAAAATATTTAGATGAATAGTTTTCAGGAACTATAATTCTTATATCAATTTCATTTTTAATTTTTTTAAAAAAATTTATCTCCTCTTTCTTAAATACTGCTTTATTAATTGTATAACTATTTTTTTCATAAAAATGTCCAATTATTGGAGTATCTAACAAATAATCTGTGCCAATTAATATAATTTTTTTATAACCCATATATTTTGCAATCCCTATCATGCTAAATAATGATCCTGATAAATAAGAAAAATTATTTGAGATATCAATTTCTGGTAAAAAATTTTTGTTTTTATAATTGTATAAATAATTGAAGTTTTTTCTTTTTACTTTTGAAAAAAAGTTTGTAAGAGAAAGAAAATAGTTATGATTATAATCAAATCTGTTAGTTTTATTTAACATTTCTAGTTTCATATTTTTTTCAATTTTTTTTGAGTAAGGATTTCTCCAATACTTATAAAGAATGAATGGAGCAATTTCACAATCTGCAACTACATTTAAATATTTAAATTCATTATGCAAATACATCATACTTGTCACTATTACTTCATATTCTGAGAATTTCTTAAGATTATAATTTTTTAAAGATGCGCCATTTCCAAAAATTAAACATTCATCGTTTTTTGTAATATTTTTAAACTTGATATTTTTTTTTAGATATCTCTTAAAAAGAAAAAAAAATAACTTTTTCATTTTTTATCTCAATAAATGTTTATTGATCAGAAGAAAAGAATAAAGAATATTTGTTTTAATAATATTATGGTATTGTTTTTTTCCATCAGGGTATTTTTTTACATATTTAGAATATATTTTTTTAAATTTTTTTTCTAGCATTATATGATCTTTATTTTTTTTATAATTTATAAATATTGATATTGTTTCTTTAAAATATTTTAAAATTTCATTTTTAGTAGGATGAATTATTCTAATTTTTTTTTTCTTGAAATCCTCTTTTTTCCATAAATATTGCACATTCAAATTGAAAATTTCAGTTTGTGTCAAAAATCTCTTTTTTTCATAAGAATAATAATTAGACATTGTATTAAAATATCTATTTGAAAAAGTGCTAATAGCTCCAAATGGTAAAGAACCGATATGTAATATTGGTTTTCTGAACATTACAGCAATGCCGTCCAAACCTGTGTTATTTGATATAAATAATTTACAATTATAAGAAATATAAACATCCATAAAATCTGACTTAATCTTACTATTTGAATAATCAAAGAAATTTTTGTGATTAATATAAAGCTTTTTATCAGTTATTGATCCCATTCTCATAACTGTGTAACCATTTTTTAATAAAAATTTTATCCCAGGGATATATTTTTTTATGTCGTCATTTCTGTGATTGTGATAACTAAAATCTTGTTTCTTGTAAGCTTTCTTCAAATATGAACTGTCTCTTACACCAATACAAATAATATTTTTTTTATTTAAATTATTCTCTTTCATGATTTTATCACCAATTTCAATTTCTTTTTTTGATAAATTTAATTGAAATTTAGTTTTATCTAAAAGATGGTTTGTATCATAATCAGAATTGCTTGATCTTCCAGTAACATGACTGGAAAGGAATGATAAACTTCTCGACATTAAACAAAAAGGTCTTATTAAAAATTTAGGATAGACATTAACTTTTCTAGTAATCATTTTAGCCACCTGGTAATTACATGGTTTTGTAGGAAAATAAAAAAAATCTATAACTTTCTTTTCTTTTCTAATATGTAAGTCTTCACAAAAAAAAATCTCTGAATTTACTGTAAAATGGCCAAGTCTATCTGAATGAAAAAAACCAAATCTGAATAGAATAAATGGTCTTAACAAAATAATAAAAAAAAATATTATTAGCGCTGGAAATATAGTTAAAATCAAAACAGGTTCTGAAAAAAATTTATTTAAACTTTTAATAAATTTATCTTTTGCAGTCATATTGAAAAAATAAATTCCATGTATGGGGAATTTGAAATTTTTTTTGTAAATTTGACATATCAAAAAATTGAAACTTCCCTTTAATATTTGGTAAATGAGGGTTTTTGTAAATTAATCTATAATTTAGCTTTTTAAAATATGATATTAGATTTTTTAAATTGTGAAATTTAACAAAATATTTATGACCATAATAATTAGCAATTAAGTAAAAGTCTTTTTGATTTGTACCAAATAAATCTGAAATAAATATATATTCAGGTTTTTTTTTCATTTTATCAAAAATTTTTTTAATTAATCCTTTATAATCCTCTACATATTCAAACATACTTCCAAAATGAATAGCATCATGACAAGTAATAGATTTAAAGTCATAAATTATATTTAAATTTTTGATATTTATAAAATTTTTTTTTATCATTTTTTCTGCATTTTTTGTTAAATCTTTATTTTGATCAAATATAGAATAATGAATATTTTTTTTTGGTAACCCCTTTTTTCTAAATTTAATGTAAGTATTGCCAACACCTGCTCCAAAATCAAGAACAGAAAATTTTTTTCTTTGTAGACTCAAGCCAGCTATGAAGTATAAAAAATTATAGTCTAAATCATAATCAACCTTAGAGAGAAATATTTTATTTTTTTCAATATTTCTTTTTTTATAATCAATTGTGTAATACAAATTTTTATTTTTTAATAAATATTTTTTTACTTTTTCTTTAGAAAAAAAAATTTTTTGATTAAATATTTTAAATGGCATTTTTTATATTCTATTTTATTATTTTATCGCTTAAGTTATAAATTTTATCAAAAAATACAGATAAAACTTCGTCATGTGTTATACAAATAATAATCTTATTTTTTTTTAAAGACAGAATATTATTAAAGAAAGCCTTTTCAGTTAATTTGTCGAGTGAATTAGTTGACTCATCAAATATTATTATCTTTGGATCTAAATACAATGTTCTAGCCAAAGCTATTTTTTGTCTTTGCCCCCCTGATAGTGTTAAGCCTTGATCTCCTATAATTGTGTCCAAGCCATTTTCTAAACTTTCAATTAAGCTTGCAAGTTCCACTTCATCAATTATTTTTTTTAGTTTATTTTCATTTATTTTTTGATCAATAATGCCAAAACATATATTATTTTTTATACTGTCATCTAATAAATTTGTTATTTGAGGAACATAACCAACAGATCTTCTAAGAATATTCATATTAAATTTTGAGTTGTTATTTATTTCGATAGTTCCTTCATAATCATCAATTAACCCAGAGATAATATTTGCAATAGTAGATTTACCACTCCCTGACTTACCAACTATACCTGTAATTTCACCTTGCTTGAATTCTAAACTAATATTTTCGAATAAATTCAAATCTTTTTTTTTATTATATGAGAAAGTTATATTTTTTAAAAAAAGTATTTTTGGGTTAAACTTTTCAAAAACAAAATTGTCAAATTTTTCATATTTTTTGTTTTTTATAATCCTAGAGAATTTATTCGATTTCAATAACTCTTCGGAAATAACATCAAAAGCAGGCAAATTATGAATTATATTATTTGATGCACCTATTATTCTATTTGCTGATGGTAACAATCTAAAAATTGCAGCTGCATATAAAGCCAGAAGAGGTACTAGTAAATCAATTTTTATTTCAAAAATGACAAAATAAAATACGACACTGGTAAGTCCTAAAACTGCAACAAATTCAAACCAAACTTTTGGCAACACATTAATTATTTGTTCAAAAATACTTATTTTTGCAATTTTACTTGCTTTCTGTTCAAAAGAATTAATTATGAAATCTTCTTTTTGTAAAATCCTGACTTCTTTTTGCAAAATAAAGCTTTCAGTTAAAACTTTTAATAATTTTGATGTTATTAATTGTCTTTCTTTTCCAAGAAAATTCAATTTCTTCCGAAAGTAAAAAATATAACTTAGTCCTAATACAAAAATTATTGACATTAAAATTAAGGAACTTTCAGGACTATAAAATATAAGCAAAAATCCAATTCCAAAAATTAAAATTAGTTCAACTGTTAATTCAATTAGACTTTGTAATATTGAAGTTACAAATATTGATGATTCAAAAACTATATTTCTTACTAGGTCTGATTGATTTCTACTTAAAAAGTCTAAATATTTAATATTTAAATATTTTTCTAAAAGCCTTTTTGAAAAATCTTTGCTTGTAAAAAATATAAATTTTTTTTGATACCAAATTGCAAAAGTCGAATAAAAAGTCTTAAAAATATAAAATAATAAGAAAAAAAGCATTGAATAAAATAACAAAGTACTTTGCGAATTATTTAAAAAAAATGAGTCAATAATCGGGATATCTATAAAAAATACAAAACTGTTACCCATTATAACATTTATTATTGGGATAATCATTCCAATGCCAAGTAAATCAAAAAATATATTCAACAAATAAATTAAAAAAACTATAGAGAGTTTAATTTTTTCATTTCTATTTAAAAGACTAAAAATTTTTTTTAGTTGATCTAAATTATACATTAATTTAACAAATATTTATTTTGTAGAATATAATTCTCAGTAATCATACCTGGTATTAACTCATTTGCTCTCTCAGGCTGATATTTATCAATATATAATTTATATTTTTCAGAAAATTCTTTCTGAAGCTTTTTTCCTTCTTCATTGGATTGAAAATTATTATCTATCTTACTTATAAGCTCTTTCGTCGAGTTTAATATTTCCTGTGAATTTGGATGAATGAATTCTAGTTCATCTTTTAAATCATCACCAAATGTTTTTGATAAACCAAACTCAAATATTTCTTTCATAGTCAAATATCTGTCTAAAGATTTTGAATAATATTTTTTAAAGATAAATGAATAATACTTGGAATATGTCCTGGCATAACAAAACGGTACTACACCGACTTCTAAAACATGTTTTTTAAACATAGGAGCAAAGGAGTCTACGCCAGTTATAGAACTTATAGCAAATTTACAATTATTTTTACTGAATAAAAAAATATCAAGAAATTCTGATTTAAACTTTGACATCTCATAATTAATTACATTTTTCTGAGATGTATTATTATTTTGAGATGCTCCAGATCCAATCAGAATTACTTTATAATTTTTCTCACCTAAAAATTTTATTGTTTCATTATAATAATCTATTTTTGTGTTTCTATGATCGTGTCTTTTCCAGTCAATATTTGGATATTCTGTTTTTAGGTAATCTGACCCTCTTAAAACTAAAATAACATATTTTTCTTTTTCATTAATACCCATTTTTTCCAATTGCTTATTTCCGTATTCGATTTCTTTATCTGTAAAGGAAATACAAAAACCAGCATTGTCGACACAATTAAAGGTATCTACACAATCTAAGGGTATAACCTCATAATCTAGAATTTTTTTTGGATCATAATAATATCCAATATAATGAACACTTTTTGAATCAAAAATCTTATCTAAGAAGTGTTCGTTAACATTATTAATTGGATCCATAATCCAATAAGGTAAAAAAAATAAATTCTTATTTTTTGACCACATTTTTTTTAATTGTTTATTACAAATGTGTTTTCTATCGTAAAAAATATCAAAAAATTTTTTTTTGGAGTGAAAAAGTTTTTTTTGTTCTTTCATAGCAATATACATTTGAATATTTTCCGCATAATGTCCAATTCTTGTTGAAAGAGTACAATACCACCTAATTAAAAAAAAAGGAGAAATCAGCCGAATTAATATTACAGCAGGTATTGCTATTAAATATCCTAAGGGTTTAAGTAAAGTATTTAAATCAATTTTTTTTAATATCATTTCGTAATTTTAAAATTGTTAATATATAAAATATCAATACCACTTCCAAAAAAGGTTTTTATTGCATCTAGAGGTGAGTTAACAATTGGTTCATTATTAAGATTAAAACTAGTATTAATAACGCATCCGTATCCTATTTTTTTTTTCACAGACTTTAATAGATTATAAAATATTGGATTATTTTTTTGTAAAACAACATGAACTCTTGATGTATCATCAAAATGAACTGCTTCTCTAAAATTTTTGTAATTATTTTTTTCCAAAAATAAAGAGAAAGTCATATATTCAAAAAGACTATTTTTTTTATCTTTATATTTAAAATCTTCATCTAAAATTGAAGGAGCAAATGGACGATAGTCCTCTCTATTTTTGATTTTCATGTTAAGTTTATTTTTCATATTTTTTATTTTGGGGTTTGCTAAAATACTTCTGGCACCTAAAGCTCTAGGTCCAAATTCAGACCTACCCTGAAACCATCCAATTATTTTACCTTTTTTTATTTCGTTTGAGCAATCATCACTTATATTTTTAATTTTTTTATATTTAATTTTTAGATTTTTGAATAGTTTTAAAACAGTTTTATCATTATAAGATGGTCCCAAAAACATATTTAAGGGTGTTTTTGGAATGATACCTTTTTTTACTAAGGAGAACATTGCATTACCTAAGGATAATCCTCTATCAGAAGCAGCTGGCATTACATAAATATTTTTAAAATTTCCCTCTAAAAATTTGGAATTGGACAAGCAGTTCAAAGCACAACCTCCTGAAAGACATAAGTTTTCTTGATTATACTTTTTTCCAAAATAATTAATCATATTTACATAAACTTTATTGAATTGAGATTGTACACTAGATGCTAAGTCATAGTGGATTTTTTTAAAGGGTGCTGATGGCAATCGTCTTTGAACATTAAAAAGTTTCTTGATATTTTTTGAATTATAAATTGGCTCATTAGTGTTCGTATTAAATTTTAAGGATTTAATTTTATTTAGATCTGAAATTATTTTTCCTTTCTGAGTATCAAATTTAATTAAATTATCCATGTTAAATGAGGGTTTACCCAATGCAGACATTCCCATCATTTTGAACTCTCCTTCATTTAATCTGAAGCCTAAGTAATTAGTAAAAATTCCATAAAAATCACCAATAGATTTATCTCTCCCTTCTCTATAAATTTCTTTTTTTAAAACTCTATTGTTTTTTACAGAAAAAATTGAAATTAATGTTGATATGTTATCTCCAATACCATCGATTGAAACGACTAAAGAAGATTTGAATCCAGAGGAAAAGAAGCTTCCATATGAATGAGAAAGAGAATGCTCAACCATTTCAATTTTTGGACAAAAACCAAAGTAGTATTTCATTGATTTTTCTACCTTAACCTTCATATTTTTAAAAGTTTTGCCATCAACAGATATTAGATCAACATCTTCAATATTTACTTTTGCTTTATTCAAACAAAACTTTATAGATTTATGAGGAAAAAATAACTGGGATGATTTTTGCCTGTTAAATCTTTCTTCTTCACACGCTGCGACGACAGATTTTTTTACTATAATGCTTGCAGAAGAGTCATGCGAGTTGCCATTAAAAGAAACATGTATGCCTAAAATTATCATAAAATCACATTTTTTTTAAAAACTATGTAATGTAATAGACTTCCCCATGTATTTTTAACCTTTTTTGATTTTCTATAATAATTAATTATTTTTTGAGTATTTTGGGATTTTGAATTTAATAAATTTATCAATCTATCTATTTCTTTATAATAGTCATTTAGGTCATTATTTTTTAATAAGATTTTTAACTCTTTTGGAATATATAGACTTTTATTTAGACTTTTATTTTCAAAACACAAATTCATTTTTTTTATAAAAGTTTTTAATTTTATTAAAGTTTTATCGTTTACATGTTGTTTCGATTTCTGACTTGATCCGATAAAAAAATTTAAAAAATTTTTTTTCCATATCTCACAATATAATTTATTTGAATTACTATATTTAAAATCTACTAAATTTATGTCTTTATACCATTTAAGAAAATTTAAATTATAAAATATTGGTGATGTAGATTGACAAATTAATTTTTGACTATTTGCGAGTTTTACCAAGTCTAATAGGCTCCACGTTTTAGAAGCATAAGGATTTATTAATTGATCTTTCCACCAAGCCATAAAGCTTCTTGATTTATTTAATTTTTCAAATTCTTTTTTAAAAAGAGTTTCTGCTAAATTTAAGCTTTCTTTACTATTGGTATTAATATTTTTTTTTTTACATAATTTTATTAACATGTAGGATTTTAAATATTCAAAAAAACCTCCATAAATATCATCGTAGTTAATTATTAGCAGTCCTCCTGGAGCTAATAATTTTGAAATTTTTTTAAAATATAAATTTCTTTTTTTTAACGTATTTAAAAAACCTTCAGCAATAATTATATCGAATTTTTTTTTTGATCTGAAATTTTCGAGAGTATCATCCGATAAAAGTTTGAGTTTATTTTTTTTTTTAATTTTCTTAAAATTATTAATTATAACTTTGTGCATTTTTTTATGAGGCTCGACTAAATATAAATTGGCCCCATACTCTGATAATAAGCAAGCATTTTCTGCACCATTACAGCCAAATTCTAAAACATCTCTATTGTTTAAAAAAGGCAAGTAAATTTTTAAATGATTTTCTAACAAATTTATTCTTTTTAAGTAATGAGTTTTAATATTAGATTTGCCAGCAAACTTTATAGGTACTGGATTAAAACTACTTTTTTTATAATAGTCAAGAACGCTCATTTGTAAAAATTATTCACTGTTTTAATTACGTAGTTTACTTCTTTTTGCGTAATTTTATCATTTATTGGTAAAGAAATTATTTTTTTTATTATTCTAGAAGCATTTTGTAAATTGCCTTTATCATATTTTTTATAAGCTATTTGATCAGAAACTAGAACTGGATGTTTTACTCTTGCTTCAATTCCTCTAGAATTTAAATATTTTAATAATTTATCACGACTTTTAACTTGAACCGTATAAGTATAGTATGTGTCTAAACAGTTTTTTTCAGTGACAGGCTTAACAATCTTGTCAATTAAACCATCATTGTAACTTTTGGCAATTTTTATTCTTTTGCTAATTAATTTATTTATAATTTTAAAATACTCTAAAATAAAAGATGCTTGAAGAGTATCTATTTTAAAATTAAGGCTGGGGTCAACACAATTTTCTCTAGAAATCGTACCAGCGTACCTTAAAATTTTAAGTTTTTTATGAATTTTTTTACTATTCGTTAAAATAGCACCAGCTTCACCCAAACTTGGCAAAACCTTCATTGGATTAAAACTAAAGCAAGATATATCGCCAAAAAAACCACTAGGTTGGCCATATCTTTTTGATCCAAATGATTGGGCGCAATCTTCTATTACTTTCAGTTTATATTTTTTTGCTAAAGATAAAATTTTTTTTGTATCAGCTATTTTGCCTGTGTAATTCACATACAAAATTGCTTTTGTTCTTTTATTTATGCTCTTTTCTATTTTTGTTTCATCAATATTAAGATCATCTTTTATATCAACAAATACAGGTGTTGCATTATTCATTATTATAGAATTTGTACTTGATACCCAAGTCATTGGTGAGGTGATTACTTCATCACCTTTGCCTATGTCTAAAGCTCTTACAGCTAAATATAATGCATCAGTTCCAGATGCAGAACCTACACAAAACTTTCTCTTGCAAAATCTAGCAATTTTTTTTTCCATTTCTAGAACTTCAGGTCCCAAAATAAATTGACCATGATTAAGAATTCTATTGAACCTGCTGAATATTTTTTTTTTGAATAATTTATTTTTAAATTCAAGATTTACAAATCTAACTTTTTTCATATTAATTTTTTTTCTTGTTTAAAATCTTTAATATTTTTTTTTTAAAAGCTTTTCTATCTTCTTCAGTTTTAGGGTTCCATTGCGGGAAAACACAATTTGTTTTCCTATTAAATGTTCCAGATCTATATTCGTGATAAATAACTTTATTTGATATTGGTATTGTCAAATGATACTGGTCTTTCGGTGTCTTATATATTGCTCCTTTTGCTAATTTGTAACTTTTTTTTATTTCACCAATCCTGTTAAATATTACTACACCCAAACATCCCTTAAGTACAAAATAACTGTCGTATCTATTAACATGCTTATGGGGTGGGTAAAAATTTTTTGAGTGCTGAATTAGAACCATATCTTGTAAGGTATCTGTATAATCAGAGTGCAAACAAACTCTAGCATCCACTTTTTTTAAGTTGGAATAATGAATTAAAAATTTTTTGATAAATTCTATATCATTTTCATCTTTTTTTTTGAAATAAAAAGATTTGGATCTGCCAGATTTATCTTCGATTAGTTTTAAGTTAAATTTTTTATTCTTCATTTTAAATATATATTAATCAATAAAGTATAGAAATATTTTTTCTAAACTTACTAGTTCTAAAATTTATTTTTCTAAGTTTATTTGTATTCATTGATACATCTTTAGGTACTTTCTTCGGAATTGTTTGTTCTATTATATTAAAACTTTTAATTTTTTTAAATTTTAGTAAAGATTTTAAACATTCGATTCTAGAAAGACGTTCAGATCCTCCAAAATTGTATAAACCATAAAAATTTTTTTTTTCAACAAATAAAATAAATCTATAAATATCTTTCGAGAAAACAGGTGAGAAGTATTGGCCCTTGTAACACTTAAATTCAAATATTTTTTTTTTTATCATTTTACTCCAATTATTTAGAAAACTATTATCATCTAAAATATTTGTATAAGTCTTGGCAAGTCGTAAAATATAATATTTTTTAGAAACTTTTGTTATATATTTTTCCATTTTAAGTTTTTGTTTTGCATACAAATTTACTGGTGATACTGGACTTTTTTCAAAATTCAATTTTCTGTTACCTGGATATACCCATTCTGTTGAAAAAAATATAAAAGGTATATCTTTTGCTACCAAATTTTTAATCATTTTTTTGTTTAGCACAATATTTACAAAATTTGATTTTGTTTTATCTTTGATACAATCATCATTTTTTGTAATTCCTTGAAGAAGAACAACTAATGAAATTTTATTTAAATCGAATTTATCTGAAATATTTTTCTTTGACGGATTAAATTGAATTAATTTTTTTTTTTTATTTTTATAATATGTACCAATAAATTTTTTTTTTTTATCATATTTAAAAAGAGATTTCCCTATACTGCTTGAAGCTCCAATAACTAAAATTTTTTTACTTGAAATAGATGAACTCATAATCTCCATTATAACCAGTTTTTTTAAACAACCATTTCCATTCCTCTGGTCTTAAAAAAGTCTCACAGGTTAATGCCCAACATTGTAAATTAAAAAGTTCCTTGTCATTTCTATAACTTTCAACCATTAAATATTTTTTTTTTGCAACTCTATTAAACTCTTTTAAAGCTTTCTCTAGTTCTATTAAATTAAAATTATGAAATAATCCAAAGGATATGGCTAAATCAAATTCTTTGGAATTGAAAGGCAATTTTTTTTTAGCATCTGCATTTGTAATAAATTTAGAAATTTTAGGATATGAATTTTTTACAGCGTGCTTGGAGATTTCCAATCCTTTAATATTTATTTTTGGTATTTGGTTCAATATTTCAAACAACAAATAACCTTTGCCACATCCAACATCTAAAACTTTAGAGCTAGAATTTAATTTAAAATCTCTAATTATTTTTTTTGCAATTGGACTTAACCTGCCAGGAATATATTTATATCCTCCATAACCATATCTTCTATTTCCATCCCAATATTGTTTTTCATATTTTTTAGCAATTTTCATACATTCAACCTTTTTATCTTTCATTCGATGAAGATAATTTCTTTTGGTTAAATTATGATTTTTTTGAAGAAAAAATCTTTCCATAATTTATTTTAATGTTCCGGTGCTGAAATCAGTTTGATCTAAATCATTAACTCTATATGGGGAAAGGTAAATATTTCCAAGTTTTCTCTCTATCATTGATAACTCACTGTAACTAAAAATTTTCCAACTCTTATTATCTTCAAAATTATTATGTTTGAATTTAGGATTTCTAATCATTGAGGATAATGCTAATCTTGGATGATAACCATTTCCAATAATTGGATTTGATTTATGCAGCACCATACTATGCATAATGATAACATCAGTGTAATTGATCTTGGGTGAAACAATATTTAATTTTTTAGGTAATTCTGATGGCCTTCTATTACGGTGGGGAATATGTCCCCAGTTATGGGATTTTTTTACTATAGAAAGTTGCCCATTATTTGGACTATTGTGAAATATTGGAGTCCACATAATTACAGTGGAAGTATCTGCTCCTGACCAGATTTCTTGGTGCCAATCTTTAAAATAATAATTTTTTTTTAACTTCTCCTTTGACAAATTGATTATGATTGATGGCTCATCACAAAATGCTAAATCTTTACCGAGTATATTTATTATATTTTTATAAAATTTCTTGCTAGTAAAAATTCGTTGATATATACGCTCATAAACAAGTAATTTATGAATTTCTGTATTGGCTAAAAAAAAATTATTTTTAGTATTTTTTAAATTTAGACAAAAATTTTTGTAATCGTTAACTTTAGGTAATCCTTTTTTACTAATATTAAAAATACATTTGTTAGTAATTTCTTGAATTTCTTTCAAGAGTTTTGTCGAAAAAGCATTTCTTATTATAAAAAAACCATTTTCTAAGAAACTGTTGTTATTCATAAAATTATATAATTAGTTTTTAAAACCTATTTGTTTATTAATATTAAATAGAAAATCTTTTTCAGTCAAACAACTATTCAACATTTTTTTTATAAGCCAAATATTTTCTATCCTCTGTATATCATTAGATGAATTTAAGATCATATTTTCAACTGCAAAAAATGCAAATTTTTTTTGTTTTAATATTTTCCGTAAGAATGTGTTCCTTTCAAAATCAGACTCTGGAAGTTGAAATAAGCTATAAAATCCAATTCCATCTAAATTTTTGGTTTCATAAAAAATCTGATTAAGAATTAAAACCGAATTTTTCATCGAATACTCTACCGCACTCAATAAATAATGATAATTGTTTTGCAAGCAATAGTTTCTTATCACTTGATTCTGAATATGTTGAGGAACTCTTTCTCCCATAAAAGATCTGCTAAACATATATCCTCTTATTTTTTTCATTAAATTTTTGGGAGCTTATATTTTATAGCCAACTCAGAAGCTACTCTTAAAGTTATTGGTTCAAAAAATTCACCAATTTTCTTATCACCATACGGAGAAAAGACGCTTTTAAAACGACAATTCATTGACCATCTTGTTTCTTTTTCATTATTCACAATATTGCCATGAGGAAGCGATTGGTTAAATATAAGTATTTCACCAAAATTTATATTTATCCACTCAACGTTTTTTTTTATTTTTTTAAAAAAAGTTTCCGAAGAATTTCCTGAATATTTTTTAAAATTTTTTTCAATTTTTTTGTAATGTTTTGGAGGAAGAAGATACATTGTCTTCGTTTTATAACAGTTTACCAAAGGTATCCAAATAACTACTTCAAATGGCGAATCTCCAGACCAAATATCAGAATGTAAGGGTAACAAAGAACTTTTATCTTTTGGCAATTGAATACTTAGATTAATTCTATTTTGCATCGATAATTCATTGCCAACTAATTCGTAAAGTATCTTTTTCGAGGTTAAAAAATAATTTTTTCTGTAATTTTTATCTTTGTTTAAAGCGTTGATAATTTTTAATCTTATATCATTTAGGTTTCTTAATTTTATGTTTTTATGAAAATTATTTAACAGGTCATCATAACTATGTTTCTTTGGTTTTTTTATTTTACATATTTTACATATGTTTTTTACAATAACTTCTCGTAAATAGTTTAATGATTCAATATTATCTGATCTAAATATCAAGTATCCTTGATTTTTAAATTTTTCTGAAATAGATAATTCTTTTATTTCTTTAAAATCAATCATTTTGAATAAATTTATACATTTTTTTACTTAGATATTCATCAGTAAGATTATTATAATCTAGTAATTCTTGTTGTGTTCCATATTTTTTTTGAAATTTATTTTTTAATCCAAAAATACGAATATTATTTTTCTTTATACCAAACTCAGATGAAAATTCTAATATTGATGAGCCAAAACCACCGTCTATAACGTTTTCCTCTAAAGTCATTATTTTTTTTGATTTTGAAACTATTTTTTTTAGTAATTTTTTGTCTAAAGGTTTAATTGTAGAAAAATGAATAACACCAACATTTATGGCATATTTTTTTTTTAAAATTTTAGAGGCGCTCAAGGCAATTTGAGCAGTTATTCCAGTTGTAATGAAATTGTAATTATTTTGTTTTTTTAATATTAATCCTTTTCCTATTTTAGATTTTTTTCCTGAAGTTATTATTTCTTCACCGCCCCTTGCAATTCTTACATAGGTTGGACCCTTAACTTTTGGAGTTTGCAAAATTAAGCTTTTCATATCATTAGCATCACAAGGAGCAAGGATTGTCAAATTTGGTAAAGTCCTCATAATTGAAATATCCTCAATTGCTTGATGGGTAGGACCCAGAGGTGCATAAACAAGCCCTCCTCCATTGCCAATTAAAGTTACAGGTAAATTATGCAAACACAAATCAACAACAACTTGTTCAAAGGCTCTTCTAGTTATAAATGTTGCAATTGTATTTACATATGGTCTAAACTTTTGCATTGCTAAACCAGCAGCCATACCAATAATGGCTTGTTCAGCAACCCCCTCCATAAAAAATCTTTCTGGAAATTTTTTTTTAAAATTGTCTAAAACTCCTGGACCCAGATCCGAACCAATAAATAGAATTTTTTTATTCTTTTTTGCTAATTCATAGACAGTATCAAGACAAGTTTTTCTCATGTTAATTCTCTAAACATCTTAAAAGATTAAGTTTTTCTTCATCTGTAAAAAAATTTTTGTGGTGCCAAAATGGATTTTGCTCAGCAAAATAGAAACCTTTCCCTTTAATTGTATGGCAAATTAAAGCGGAAGGCCGTTTATTTATCTTTATTTTCTTAAAGTATTTAATCAATTGTCTAATATCGTGTCCATTTACTTGATCAACCTTATATCCAAAAGAAGATAATTTTTCTTTTAATGGCTCGAGTTGCATAACATTTTTTGTTTGTCCATATGATTGAATCTTGTTGTAGTCTATTATTATATGATAATTAGAGAGTTTGTGTTTGCTTGCAATCATGGATGCCTCCCAAAATGAACCTTCGTTGATTTCACCATCTCCTACAATAACATAAGTGTGGAAATTCTTTTTTTCTATTTTAGCACCTAGAGCGATCCCCAATCCTATTGGTGATCCATGACCTAATGCTCCTGTTGATGCTTCTACGCCAGGAACTTTATCAAACTCAGGGTGACCACCCAATATTGAATAAAACCTGCTCGATGATTTCAATTTTTTTTTGCTGAAAAAACCTTTATCTGAAAGTATTGCATATAAAGCGAGGCAACCGTGTCCCTTGCTTAGTATTAATCGATCTCTGTTTGTTAATAATGATTGTTTAGAGTTATATTTTAAAATTTTATCATATAGCACTCTTAAAATTTCTATAAGAGACATCGCTGAGCCCATATGACCTCTGTCACCTCCAAATAGACATTCTAATACTAACTTTCTTAAGTACTTTGATCTACTATCTAATTTTATTTTCTTAGATGCTTTTTCAAAATTAGTCATTATTTGTAAAAACTATTTACGTTCTTAGATATATATAAAATCTGTTTTTTCGTTAAATATTGATTTATGGGTAATGTTAAAATTTTTTTTGACTGTATTTCTGTATTTAAATATTTTTCTTTACCAAATTTATTAATATAAGCTGCTTGTTTATGAATAGGTATGGGATAGTGGATTGCAGTTTGTATATTTTTTTTTTTTAAAAAATTTATTAACTTGTCTCTTTTTTCAACCTGAATTACAAATGTGTGATAAGTATTAAATTGATAATCTTTTTCATCAGGAAAAAAAATTTTTGATCTATCAAGTAATTTTTTATATAAAACAAAGTTTGATCTTCTTTTTTTTATTACTTCATCTAACTTGTCTAATCTATAGTCAAGAATCGAAGCTTGTAAAACATCCATCCTTGATAGATATCCAAAATGTTTAACTTCGTTTCTTCCCAGCATTCCATTGTTTTGTAAACTTTTTGCTAGAATATAATATTGCTTATTATTTGTAGTTAAAAAACCACCATCACCACAAGCGTTTAAATTTTTCAAAGGATGTGTTGAAAAACAACCTATATCCCCTATAGATCCTGCTAGCTTGCCATAATATTTTGAACCAATAGATTGAGCTGCATCCTCAATAATTGGAATTTTATATTTTTTTGAAATTTTAATTATCTCATTCATTTCACAAACTCTACCTGTTAGATGGACGGGCATGATTGCCTTTGTTTTGTTTGTTATTTTTTTTTCAATTTTATTTGGATCTATATTCTGATCTTCTGCTGTATCCACAAATACTGGTTTAGCTCCAAGATGAATAATTGACGAAGTTGAAGAAATAAAAGAGTTAGGAGGAGTTATTACTTCGTCTCCCTTTTTTATTCCAACCAATTTTAAAGCCAATGTTAATGCATCAGTTCCACTATTAAGTGCGACTGCATACTTAGTTCCGCATTTTCTTGAGACTTTTTTCTCAAATTTGCTTATTTCATCTCCGTTAACAAATATAGATTTATTTAGGCAATCTCTAAAAATTTTTAGCAATTTTTGACTTTGGTCTTTAGATTGCTTGTTTAAGCTAACATAATTAATTTTCATTAGGAGCTGTTTTATATTGAATTATTTTAGAAATATATAGAACAATTTGTATATAATAAAATATATTTATTTATTTAAATATTATAAAAATAATAAGTATTTAACTATGGATTTATTGTCTAGCTTTCAGTCGGATATAGTAATTGAGTTAGGATATATAGATTTATTTTTTAATCTTATAATTGCTGCAGCATTAGCCTGGACGCTTGAATATTTTTTTATTAATTACAGTCAAACTATTAACAACAAAAAAGTTTTTAGTAAGAATTTTATTTTAATTGCAACTACTACAGCTTTTATAATTTCTGTAGTAAAATCATCATTAGCATTATCTTTAGGTTTGGTGGGAGCTTTATCAATCATCAGATTTAGAACAGCCATTAAGGAACCAGAAGAATTATCCTATTTATTTATTTGTATTGGAATTGGGCTGGGTTTGGGTGCAGGCTATAGAATTGTTACTATTATAGCAGTTTTGTTTATATTTATTGTTATATTAATAAGAAACAAATTCGACACAAAAGAATTGTCTAATGAGACTATTTATTTGACTTTGTACTCCACAAAAAAACTAAACCTAGAAGAAATATTGTTAATATGTAAAAGTTTCTGTTCAGAGGTTTACCTTAGAGATTTTGATTTTTCAAACTCAAAATATCAAATTGGACTAATAGTAAATTTTGAAAATGAGAAAAAACTAAACTCACTAATTAAAAGTTTAAAAACAAAATATAAGGATCTTGAATTGAATCTTATCAATAAGCAAAATATAATTTAATTATTAGATGTTTATTAAGAGAAAAAAAAATATAACTTCAAAATTTATCAATCAAAAATTTAAAATTTTTTTTTTAATTTTTGGATATGCTTTAATATTTATACTTGGAGCATATATGCAAAAAAATCATTTTTTTTACACAACCTTGAAGCCTTTAATATTTGAGAATGTGAAGTATTTAAAAAAATATATTGATGGAAAATTTCAAAATATTGATAAAATTTACATAGATATAAATTTTGAAAATTACGAAAAAATTCATAAAAATAGAACTTTATTTATTAAAGAAAATAAAATTATAAATAAACAAAACGATTGGGTAACAGCTAATTTAAAATATAAAAACCAAAATTTTGAATCCAAAATAAGATTAAAAGGTAGAATACCTGACAATCATTTAAATCCAACAATGAGAAATAAAAATATCTCTTATAAAATTAAAATAAAAAAAAAAGAGAAGGGAAATATTTTAGGTCTTAGAGAATTTAATCTAATGGATTTAAGACGAAGAGGATATTTGTTAGAATGGTATGCAAGAGAATTTTTAAAAAATGAGGGTCTAATTCATTTGAAATACAAATTAGTTAATTTGTTTATTAATGGAAATGATTATGGAACTTATGTTTTAGATGAAAATTTTACCGAGACAACACTAACACTAAATAATAGAAGAAACGGTTTAGCTGTAAGATTTGATAATCAATATGCATTGGATAATAATGACCCAGCCTTTAAAAATAGTTTTAGATCTGCATCATATGATAACTTATTTTCTATATCTCAAATAGATTTATTAAATGATAATATTACAAATTTTAAAAAAAAGGCTTTAACTAACTCTAATTTGTTAGGAGAAAATGTTTCAGTTTATTTTAATATTAACGGAAAAGAAAAAAATGTTATTTTAGGGCCAGATAAAGATAAAGTAGATTCGTATTATTTAAGCGCATTTTTACTTAATAAATTTCGAGATAATTTAATTAAATTTGAGGACATATTTGATGTAGATCAAATGGCAAGAGGTTTTGCTGCATCCGATGTATTAGATGGATGGCATGGTTTAAATTGGACGAATTTAAGTTTTTATTTTAATCCTGTTAAAAATAAATTTGAGCCAATTTTTCAAGACTGGTATAATGAAGGTTTCATATCTAAGTATAATGATGAATTTAGAGGCATTAGGATACTAGATCTTTACAATTATGGTGACTTTTACAAAAAAATTTTTAGATCCGAAGTTTTTTTGGAAAAATACATTCATTATTTAGAAAAATATTCAAATTATGAATATATAGAAAATTTTAATGAAAAAATAAGTAGTGAATTTAATTTAAATCTAAATAAAATTTATAAATCTAGTCCATATTACAATTTCCCAGACTACCTAATTATTAATAAAGCTAGAGCCGTCAAAGAATTTATAAACCACCATGATCCAGTTTATATTGAATTATTGAAAACCATAAATGACGATAAGAGTTTATCTATTAAAATAGGAAATCAGCATGTATTACCAATAAATATTGAAAAAATTGTTTTCATAAGTCCAGATAATCAAATCTTTGAGAAAATTATTAACAAAAAAATTCAACCAAGAAGTTTAGAAATATTTGATCGAAACCAATTTGACAAATCTCCAGTAAAGTACACTAAAACCATAATAAATAAACCTCCCTTTGATTATTACGAAAAAATCGTTGTCAATTATAGAATTATAGGTACTCAAAAATTGAGAATAAAAGAAATCGACAAACCAATTGTATTTACTGAATTAAAACTTAAAACAGAAAATTTTACGAGGCTATCAAAAAATATAGATACAACAAGTAATTTCAACTTTATAAAAAAAAAACAAAATAGTTACATTATCAATAAAGGGGATTGGTTTATAAATACAGACCTTGTTATACCAAGTGGAAAAAAATTAATAATAAAAAGTGGTACAAATATAATTTTAACAAATAAAGCTAGAATTATTTCAAAATCACCAATTGAGGCAATAGGTGAAAGCGATCAATCAATTAACTTTCTTGGAAGAGGCGGAAGATGTCTCATAATATCCGAAAGTGAAAAAATATCAGTTTTTGAAAATGTCAATTTTTTTGAATTAGAACATTGTTATGAAAATGGAATAAACTCAGAAGGGTCTTTTAATGTTTATAATTCAGAAATCAAAATGAAGAATATTTTATTTTATAAAAATTTGAAAGGTGATGATGGTATAAACTTTGTTAGTTCTAAGTTTAATATTGAGAATGTATTATTTGAAAAAATTTTATCTGACTGTTTAGATATTGATTACTCAATCGGAGAAATAAAAAATATTCAATTTGAAGGATGTGGCAATGATGGTTTAGATATATCAAATACAAGTTTAAATTTAGAAAACTTCAAAAGTTCTAATATTGGAGACAAGAGTATTAGTTCTGGTGAAAACAGCGTATTAAGGGGAAAAAATTTAAATATAAACAATTCTTTTATGGGTGTTGGAATTAAAGATGGATCTGAGGTAAAATTAAATAACATTAAAATTAGTAATTCAAGATTCCCAATTGCTGGATATATAAAAAAACAAACTTTTAGTTATCCAAAAATTAACATTACAAATTATGAAAATTTTGGTGATGAAGAGGAAATTTTTGAATTAGGTATTATAAGCAATATCAATAATAAAGTTCTTGTTGGAGACTTTAAAAATGTTTTCAAAAAAATTTATGAATAGGGAAAATTTAATAAAAGTTAATAAAATTTATGAGAATAATTTAAGAAATGAAAAAAAAATTATTTTTTTTGAAAGCGAGAAATTTATTATAAATTTTTTTAGAATTAATGGATTTAAGGAAATATATAAAGAAAGAAATGTTAATAGCATTTATTTTGATGATTTCAAACTTACTAAATTACTAGATACAGTTGATGGAGAAAAGTATAGATCTAAAATCAGATTGAGATGGTATGGAAAAATAGAGGATATTCATAAAAAACCTATATTAGAAGAAAAAATTAAAATTAATAATAAAAATTATAAACTTCATCATCAAATAAAATTTAAAATTATAAAAGATAAAATAGATGCAAGAAAAATAAAGAAAGATATTTTAAGTCAATTAAAAGAAAAGCAATGTTTAAATTTTAAAGTTAAAAATTTGATGCCATCTTCTTTTGTATCTTATAAAAGAAAGTATTATTTAAAAAATAATTTAAGAATTACACTAGATACAGATTTGAAATATAAAAATTTTTTTAGAGATAAATACATTAAAATCAATGAAAATTTTGAGAAAAAGAAATTTTTAATCGTGGAATTTAAGTTTGCAGATGAATGCTATGAATTTGTAAAATTATTATCCTGTCAGATATCTAATAGATTTACAAAATTTTCGAAATATGAGTTCTCTTTGACTAATTAATTTTTTTTATAAAAATCTTTAACTGTTTTGATTATATAATTTTGTTGTTTAATTGAAAGATGTTGGTCACAAGGAAATGAAATAATATTTCTGCAATGATAATCTGTGACTGGAAAATCATTTTTCTTGTGTTTTAAATATTTTAGGCTTTCTTGTAAATACATTGGTTTTGGATAATGAATTTTAGCCTCAATACCTTTTTTTAAACAATAATTGTATAACTTATCTCTATTTTTTGCGAAAACTATGTATAAGTGATAAACGATTTTATAGTTTCTTGGTCTTGGGGGTATTCTAATTTCTTCAATTTTTGAAAGATGATCATCAAAATATTTTGCATTCTCAATTCTTTTTTTTGCTATCGATTTTGATTTAGGTAATAACCAATTCCCCACAACTGCTTGAAAAGTGTCTAGTCTAGAGTTATATCCATTAATTTTTACTGTATCTCTGTCAACTAGACCGTGATTTCTGAGTAATTTTATGTGGTCATAAAGTTTTTTGTTATTAGTGGTTATTATACCACCATCAGACCAGACATTTATATTTTTTAAAGGATGTAGTGAGAATGCCCCTGAGATACCCCAAGTACCTGCATTTTTATTGTTAATTGCACCTAAAATTGATTGGCAGGCGTCTTCAACAATTGGTATTTTTAATTTATTTGCAATCTTAACAAGCTTTGGCATGTTTGTCATGTAGCCAGTAAAGTGTACAGGAACTATTGCTTTTGTTTTTTTAGTAATTTTTTTTTGTACTTGATCAACATTCATACAAAAAGTGTCATCACAATCAACAAAGACTGGTTTAGCTCCTAATTCTGTAATTGCACCTATGGTGGCCACAAAAGTATTTGCAGCCGTTATAATTTCATCACCTGGTTTTATTCCAATTGATTTTAAAGACAGTTTTAATGCATCAGTCCCTGAATTAACTCCTATTGCATATTTAGTACCTATTAATTTTGCAAAGTTTTTTTCAAAAATTGCTAACTCTTTTCCAAGAGTAAAGTCACCTGTGACAACAAATTTTTTAAGTTTTTCCCAAAGGTCATCACAATTACTAAATTGTTGTTTTAAGTATGAATATCTAACGTGCATTTTTATTTTAGATTAATATTATTCATTCTCTTAATATTGAAATAAAATTCATTGTCAAAAGTATTAATTAGTAAATTTTCATTAAATGCCTTCTTTAAATCTATAACTGCATTTTCGATATTTTTTTGTGGTTGAAAATCAAGTAGATTTGATATTTTTTCTGATGAAACATGATAGGATCTATTATCATTGGTCGCAGTTTTAATTATTTCAATATCATCAGAAATATTCTTTTTTACTAAATCGGCAAGATCGCTTACTGAATGGTTTTCAAAACCAACATTGAAAGCTTGATTATTAATTTTTTCTTTTGGCGAATTTAAAATTTTTAAATAAGACATGCACATGTCATGTATGTGGATATTGGGACGTAATTGATCTCCACCTAAAACTTTAATTTTTTTATTATGGTATGCATGGTTTGTCAATATGTTAACAACTAAGTCTAGTCTTTGTCTTTTAGAATAACCACAAACTGTTGCTGGTCTAATTGATGTAGTTATAAATTCATCTGAAGAATACATTGAAAGTATTTTTTCACAATCAGCTTTAAATTTTGAATAGTCTGTTAAAGGTTCAAGACTCATATCTTCATAAACATTTTTTTCTTTTTTTATTCCATATACAGATGAAGAGGATGCATATATGAATCTTCTTATTTTATTTTTTTTTGAAATTTTCACTAATGGTTCAAATGCATCAAGATTAATACTTTTGCCAAGTTTTGGATTTAACTCAAAACTAGGGTCATTGGATATGCAAGCTAAATGTATAACTGCATCCTGATTTACTAAGTTTTTTTCTAACAAATTTTGATCTCTTATGTCACCTTTGATAATATTTAATTGATCGTGTTTTGGCAGAGTATCCCCATATATCATTAAATCTACTGAAGTAACTTTGTATCCTTCTTTAATTAAAAGGGGTATCAATACAGATCCAACATATCCTGCACCACCAGTGACAAATATATTTTTCATTTGAGACTATTTAAATTATTTCAGAGTATGTTCAACTGCTTTCTTTAATTTTATTTCATCAATTAGATACTTATTCCCTATTGAACTTACTGATTGCGACGCAGCTAAGGAACTGATCAACAATGACAAATATTTGTTTAATTTTAATTTCAAACAAAGAGCTATAATTGATAGCATTGTGTCTCCTGATCCTATTTTATCCACAACCTTTTCTGCAAAAGCATCCATTTCATAAAATTCTTTAGATTGGTTGCTATATAATGTTGCACCTTGACTTCCTTTAGTAACGATTAGATCTTTTATTTTAATTTTATTTGTGAGTTGTTTCATTAAATTTTTTAATTCTTCATTTTTGTTTCTTAATTCGTGTCTCAATTCAGTTTCATTTATAATTATACAATCAGATTTTATATATTTATCCATTGTATGGTAACCTCGATTTGCTGCATTTATTTGTGCATTTAAAGCTAAAAATTTAGATTTATTACAAATAATTTTCGCATTCTTCTTTGATATAAAACCATGTCCGTAATCAGAAACTACAATTAAATCATAATGATTTATTTTCTTCTTTAAATAATTATGTAGCTCATTTTCATTTTTTATATCCATTGGAGAGTCATTAATTATATAGCTGCCAAATACTTTATGATTTGAAACAATATCAACATATTTTTTTTTTATGATGGTTGGGGAATTCTTCTTAAAAAAAAACTTTGTATCAATATTACTGGCTAATTTTTTTTTTATTAATTGATAATACTTTTTGTCTTCTCCTATCATTGATATGAATGAAACTGATTTACAAAACTTTGCCAGATTTCCAGCTATAGCTGCTGCCCCTCCTATATATGTTTCAGAGTTAAATTCATGCATTTGTAAAATTGGATCTTTGCCCGATTTACCAAGTGTTTCACAAAAAAAATATTGATCTATAATTGTTTCACCTATTACTAAAGCTTTTAATTTCTTAAAAGAGTTAAAAATTTTTTCTGTGTTAAAACTAGCTTTTTTTATTTTGTTAATAACTTTTTTTTTGCTTGATGACAAATCTGAGTAGTATTCATTAATTAAAGTACTTGAGCTGTTGGTAATATCACTTGTATATTTTATTTCGCCTCCATGACCCTTAAGTGCTTTTATTTCATTTTTTATCTGTCCTGTTATATCGTCTGAATGTTTTTTATAATCAGGACCCTTACAATAAATATTTGGTTTTAATTTTTTTATCAAATTTATAGCAGTAGATTTATTATTTATTACTATATGATCTATGCTTGAGATATTGCTCAACAACTCTGCTCTTAACTTTTCTCCAAATACAGGTCTTTTGGGCCCTTTATTTACAAAGCTATCTGGTGTTATTGAAACTACTAATATATCACCATGATTTTTTGCAGACTTGAAATGTTTCATATGGCCAATATGAATTAAATCAAAAACTCCGTGGCACAATACTATTTTCTTTTTTTGTTTGTTATAATTTTTTCTTAAAATATTTAGGTAGTTAATATCTATAATTTTTTTCATTTTAAATATTGAAACCATTTTTTTGTTTTTATTTTTATTTTTTTTGGCGTCCAAACCGGAGCTGTTTTCCAATCATTAATATTACTAATTAATATTTTAATTCCTTGATCAATGTTGATTTTGGGTTTCCAATTAAGTGCTTTTCTTATTTTACTTATATTAGCTTGTGAATTATCAGGCTCTCCTGGACGTTTAGGAATTTTTACAATTTGACCACCTAAAGATTTTACTACATAATTTACACTAATAGGTTTTCCAGTGCCCACATTATATATATCATGAAATACTTTTGATTTAGCTGCTTTGTAGAAAGCATCAACTACATCTGTCACATATGTAAAATCTCTAGTTTGTTTCCCATCACCAACCACCGTTAGAGGTTTGTTTTTGAGTTTTTGAGCTAAAAAAACTCCAAACATGGCACCATATGCTCCAGTAGTTCTTGATCTTAAGCCATAAACATTAAATAAACGTAACGAAACAGTTGATAATTTATAAACTTTAGACCAATGTGATAAGAGTCTCTCTCCTAAATTTTTAGTTAAAGCATATGGGTATTCGGTATTGATTTTACTATTTTCATCTGTTGGGTATTTTTTTGGAATTCCATAACACGATGCAGAAGCCGCATATATAACTTTTTTCACATTGTACTTACTTGATGCAGTTAGAACATTCAATGTGCCTGTAACATTTGTTTTGTAATATTTTTTTGGTTCCTCAATACTTGGAACGATATCTGCAAGTGCTGCTAAATGAAAAACATATTTCACATTTTTAAACTTTCTGCAAACTTTATTGTAATCTGCTATATCAGCTTTATAAATTTCAAAATTTTTTTTCTTAGTAAATTTTAAATTTTCTCTTCTTCCTGTTTCAAAATTATCAATAACTGTAACTTTGAATCCTTTTTTTAATAATAATTCTACAAGATGGCTACCAATAAATCCTGCACCTCCTGTTACAATAACTTTTTCCTTCATTTTTTTATAATCTTCTTAAATTTATTAAACCATCCTTTATCTAAACCTATTGCTTTATCGTCAATAAAATAATCATAGCTAGGTTTTCCAAAAATTAGTTTATGATATTTAACATTCCATTTCTGCAATTGTTTCTTTGTAAGCTCATACCCTTGTTTCTTAGCTTTGGTAACATTGTCATTATTTCGGCCCATGAAACGTGCCGTAAAAATTTTAATAATGTGTCCTTCCTCAAATAATGAATTAATTAAATCTATTACTTTTTTATTTGGCTTACTTTTTTTATATTTATTTTTAACTGTCTTGCAAATAATGTTATCGATATCGAAACAAATAACTTTTATCATCTTTAATTTCTAAATTATTGAAAATCCTCCATCTACAATTAAATTTGTTCCAGTTATATAGGAAGATGCATCACTGCCTAAAAATAATGCTGCATAAGCTACTTCTTCTGGATTACACATTCTTTTTAATGGTGTCTTATTTATGTAATTTTTTAAAAATTTTTTACTATGTTTGTCAAAAACCCCCCCAGGGCTTATTGAATTTACTCTGATTTTGTTTTTTCCATAATATGCTGCCATAGATCTTACTGAGTTAATAATTCCACCTTTTATCACAGGATATACGAGGCTCTCTTGTATTTCAGTATTTTCATAAATTGAAACGTCTTGTCCAAGGAAACCATATATTGATGCTAATTGAATAATTGAACCTTTTATTTTATTTTTTTTCATAACATCTCCAATAACTTTTGCTAGCCATATGTGAGAATTTAAATGAATTTCTGTGTTTTCTTTTAAATATTTGTACTTTACTTGTTTGAAATTTGTTTTTGTCCAGTTCCTGGTTTTTGGATAAGTGCAGTTAATATAAATATCAGGGACAAATCCTTTTTTGCTCAATTTTTTTAGAACAGTTTCAGTTTTTTTTAAATTAGAAATATCACAAACATACTCCTTTAAAAAATTAGTTTTTTTTGATTTTTTTTTATCAATTACAATGATCTGTCCACCATTATCATAAAAAAGATTTCTAATTGCTGAGCCAATTAGGCCATTTCCTCCAAGTAAAAGTATTTTTTTATTTGATAGTGAAAATTTATTTTTTACCATTTGATTATATCTTAATATATAGAGTACATAAAAAATATAGATAAATAAATATCAAAATAATTAATATGAGTTTAAATAAAATATATAATTATAATTTTCATAAGATAACTAATAAAAAAATTAAAATTTTTTACGATTTGTTTCTAAAATATTTATCCAATGAATTAAATAGAGTTCACTCTGAAAAATATAAACCTGGTGAATGGGAAATATTTATAGGACACTGGTTGCAATGTTACACAAGGAAATTAGTTCGTTCTTTTAATAGTAAAAAAGAGAGTATAAAAAATAAGAAACAATTTGAAGAAATTTATATTTGCCATAGTAGTTATGACTTTCAGTCACTAAGCAGTCAATCTAGTTGGAACAATAAATTTAATTACCATGTGAAAGAAATAAATAGAAAAAAAAAAATAAAAATTGATAAATTAAAGATTTTCAAATCTCATGAAAATAGTGATAAAAATAGTAGAAAGTTTAAAAGTGCTTTAAAGAAGATATATTTCTTTTTTTTTAAGAATTTATTTAAAAAATATAAAATTGTAATTTTTAATACTTATTTGGGAAAGTTTAATGATTTTTTATTACAATTAAAATTTAACTTAATTCCATTAATAGATCTTCCAAATAATTTCAAAAAAAACCCTATAAGTAAAAAATTTAGAGAAAATATGTTGTTGAAAAATTTTTCAAAAATAAAAAATTTTGAAAGATTTAAATATTTATTAATTTTTCATATGCCATCTAATTTTCTGGAAAATTACAAAAACTTAAAAAAATTTGTTAATAAGAATTATCCCAAGAAAACCAAGGTTATTTTTAACTCCAATGAATCGATAACGGATGATGCAATCAAATATTGGATAATGTGTCAGAAGGTTGAAAATAAATCAAAATTATTAATTTTTGAGCATGGATTAAATTACGGAGTAGTGAACGATTATTACCCTCAATATCCCAAGATAGAATTAAAATATTCTAATCATATATTTACTTGGGGCAATACCAAAATTAAAAAAGGTATTCCAATGTTTATTAGTTCAAAAAAAAAATTTGAAATAATTGAAAAAAAAAAATTAATTTTAATTTTTAATCAATGCCAACCTGATTATCATTATATTGAAAACAAAGAATATTTTGAAAAAAATTTTAACTTAATAAAATTTTACAAACTACTGGATAGTAACATAAAAAATGATTTATTAATTAGACTTCACAAAACAAACTTTAAACCATATAGCAGAAAGGTAATTCTTCACAATTTAAAAATAAACAAAAATTTTAAAAAAATAGAAATAGATTATGGAAAAAATTCGATAAGTGAAACTTTAAAATATTCAAAACTTTTAGTTTTTTTATATCCAAGTACTGGTTTTTTTGAAGCATTAAAAAATAATATACCTTGTCTTATGTTATGGAAAAACTTTAAAGTTGAAATTAATAATCTTGCGAAAAACGATTTTGAATATTTGATAAAAAATAAAATTATTTTTACAGACGAGGAGAAATTAACAAAAAAAATTAATATCGTATGGAATAATGTAGACAAATGGTGGAATGAAAAAAAAAGAAAAAATGATGTAAAGAGGTTTAAAAATAAATATCTAAAATATGAATTTAATCTCAATAATATCTATATTGGTGTTAAAAATTTAATTTAGTGAGTTTTAGCTAAATATAATTTAGCAATTTTATACTCATGTAAGCTGTCTATATCTAAGGATTTTTTGGAGTCAAATTTTAATGCTCTTACACCTTTTGCAAATAAATGATCATTATTTAAAATAAATTTGCATGATGAAATAAAAGCTATTGTGGAAACATCGTAAACTTTCGGAGCATCTTGTCTTCTACTATATTTTTTTTTTTTAATTACTAAATCATATCCTTTTTTTTTATTTAGCTTCACCATATTAAAAAAGGGGTTTCTTTTAGAATCTGAAACAGTTATTAAAGGTCTGCTTTTATCCTTTTGAAATTCTTTTATACATAAGTCTATATCTTTATGACTTCTCATTGGCGAAGTAATAGGAACACAGGCCAATATATCTGCCCTGTAATTTAAATTTACATCCATAAACTTAATAGCGTGTTGCCAAACATCCCATTCTTTTGCAGTATCAGTGGATAAATAAGCAGGACGAATAAATGGTACTTCAACTTTTAGTTTTTTTGCTATCTTGATCATTTTTTTACTATCTGTAGAAATAATCAATCTATCAATTAGTTTGCTTCTTTTTGCTTGTGAAATTGTTATTTCAAGCAACGTTTTTCCATTAATTTTCAATAAATTTTTGTTTTTGATCCCTTTTGATCCAGCTCTAACACAAATAATACCTAAAACTTTGCTTTTCATATTAGTTTTTTTAAATCTTTTAAAGTACCAACCTCTTGGTAATTTTCATAAATTGGAAATAAAAAGATTTTTTTATTTTTTTTCTTTTTTAGTTCATTAAATAAATCTGGCATATCTAAATACTTATTTTTTTTTATACTTTTTAAAACTTTTCTACTAACAATATAAATGCCTGCATTTACATAGGTTGTAATTATTGGCTTTTCCTCAATTTTATCAAATTTATATCCTTTCGATCTTATTATTCCGTAGTCACTCTTCAAAAATTCTTGTCTTATAGCCATAGTTAATAAAGAATTTTTTTTTTTGTGGAAATTAATTAAGTCATTTAAATTAAGATCAAATATAGTATCAGCATTTATAATTATATAATCATCTTCATTTTTGTTTGGCTTAATTAAAGATAATGATCCAGCTGTACCTAAGACTTTTTTTTCATGAATATAATTAATATTAACACCAAAATTTTTTCCATTTTTAAAGAAATTTTTTATAGTTTTTGCTAAATATCTAACTGATATAGTTATATTATTAAAACCTTGTGATTTTAGTTTATTGATTATGTGTTCTAATATAGGTTTATTTTTAATTTTAATCATTGGTTTTGGAAGCTTTGAAGTTAAAGGTCTTAATCTTTTGCCTAGTCCACCAGCCATAATAATCACTTTATTATTACTAGTTTTGTCATCTTTCCATACAATTAAATTTATAACTTCTTTTTTTTTATTAACAACTGGTAGCTGCAGTACAGATTTCTTTTTCATTAATTTTTCTACTGATGAAACGTCAAAATCCTCTCTTATAAATACAGGTTTTTTATTCATTATTTTTATGACACTGTTATTAAAATTTATCTTTTTAATTATTGATCTTCTTATATCTCCATCAGTTATGGTACCTAATAATTTTTTTTTATCATCTACTATGAGGCAAACTTGATAACTTGTTTTATTTAAACTTTTAACAGCATCAAAAATTGAATTGTTTTTTTTTAAAAGTATTTTGTTTATATATCTCTTTCTTGCTCGACTTTTCATTTGAATTTTTTTATTAGAAGTTTATTTTTGTCAATTTTAAGTGTTTCTAATAATTTTACTACTTTGCTTGCAGTATTTCCTCCTCCATAGACATTTTTTGTTTTAATGCATTGTTTTTTGAAATTTTTATTAAATAAGCACTTAAAAATTGCTTTATAGATTTTTTGTGAATTGTAATCCACATCTATTACGTTATTACTTCTCAATCTTCCATTTTGCCTTTTTCCAATGTTAACAACTGGGCAGCCAAATATAGCCGTTTCTTTAATCCCAGATGATGAATTTCCTACACAAACAACTGATAAATTTCTTTTTTTGATTAAGGAAAACAACCCATGATAATAATACCTTCCTAAAGAGTCATAAACTTTGAAGTTTTTTTTATTTTTAAACCGTTTAAGATATTTTAAGATTATGTCTCCACCTTTGTCGCTGTTTGGGTTTGTTAATATTATATTAACGTCATTTTCTGAAATTCTCTCTAGAGCTTCAAAACAATTATTAATATTTTTGTCGAAATTATATTCCTCTATAGGTATTGGATGTAAAGTAAAAACAACTATCGGCTTATTTAATGATAAACTTAAATTTTTACATATTTCAGAAGGAGTTGCAAAATTACCTTCTTTAATTAAATCTATTACTGGATATCCATAGTTTTTAACTCTCCAAATCTCTTCTCCTAAACTAATAATTCTTTTCTTTGCTTCAATATTTGTAGTGATATGCAAATGAGAAAGTTTAGTAATTGCATGCCTAACATTGTCATCAAATGTACCTCCCTCTGTAACATCTCCTCCCTCTAAATGGATTGTAGGAATGCCCATTTGTGTTGCAGCTATTGCAGCAGCAAAAGTTTCGTATCTATCAGCATAAATTAAAAAAATATCTGGTTTTAATTTTTTAAGAAGTTTTGCAACCTTATAAATTATTTCAGAAATTGAAAGAGGCGTAAATTCAGTTGAATTGTTTTTTCTAATTTTTATTTTAAGTTCATGAACTTTTTTAATTCCATCTTTAAATATTTCTTTACTTGTAAAACCATAATTCTTATTTAGATGACTTCCTGTTATAATAATACTCTCATTAATTTTTTTGCTTTGAGAAATTTTTTTTATTATAGGTGAGAGCAAGCCAAATTCTGCTCTATTACCTGTGAAAATAGAAATTTTTAATTTTTTATTCAAATTTTAATGTGTTTTTTTTTAATTTGCGTATTAATTTTTATATTTTTTAAAGCTACTTTACCTAAAATTTTTTTGTAGTCTTTTGCCAAAAAATCACCGGTACCAGGTCTCTTTACCCAAATATTTTTTTTGGATAGTTTAGTTCCAATTTTAATATTTTTGATAGAAACGACTGACGCAAATGCAAATTTCATGGTATGTTTTTCTTCTTTAACAGGTTTTTTTGATCCTGGAATAGCACTATAAATTTTTTTACTTCCTTCAACTAATTCTTTTAATTGAATTTGATCAATGGATGCAGAAATATCTGGGCCAGTTCTAATTTTTTTTGAGTCTACATAGTGTTTTTCTATAATCGATGCACCTAAAGCTAGGGCTGCAAATGATGTCAAATTATCAGGTGTATGATCTGACAAACCAATCACTGCTCTTGGAAACTCTTTTTTTAAAATATTTAAACAATTAAGTCTTATTAAATTTGTTGGGGTTGGATAAAGATTTGTGGTGTGCATTAAAGCATAATTTATATTATGCTTTTCAATAATTTTTGTTGCAACTTTAATACTTTTTACATCATTCATGCCTGTACTAAGAATAATTGGTTTTTTAAATTTTGATATATGTTCGATTAAGGGATAATTATTACACTCACCAGATCCAATTTTAAAAGCTTTAACTTTCATTGAATTTAAAATATCAGCCGCTTCTCTTGAAAATGGAGTGCTTATAAACTGCATATCATTTGTTTCGACTAATTTTTTTAATTTTTTTTCATCTTTTGTTTTTAATGAACACTTCTCTATAATTTTATAAATATTATCTTTAGTATGAACTGGCACTATTGATTTAGCTTCTTCACTCATTTCAAAATAGGGTAAATGTGTTTGATGTTTTATTACTTCAGCACCAGCTTTTTTTGCAGAAATGATTAGTTTTTTTGCCAGATTGGGCTTGCCATTATGATTTATTCCTAACTCAACAATTATTAGTGGGGGATGGTTAATGCCTATTTTTCTCGAACCAATTTTTATTTCAGGTTTTTTCATTAAATATGATAACTATCTACATTATTATAGTGCTTCATATTTTCTTTTTTTTCAAACCATAACAAAGTCTCTCTTAAAGCTGATTTAAATCCATTTTTATTTAAATATTTTGGTTTCCAGCCAGTGCTTTTGTATAATTTAAAATTTGATCCTTTCAATTCATACACTTCGCTATCTCTTTTTCTCTGTGTTTTAATTTTTAGCTGAGGTTGAATTTTTGTTATTTGAGAAATATATTTAATGACATCTAATACTTTGTGGGAATTATTAGTTGCAATATTATATATTTCGCCATTATTAGTTCGATTAAGCATTATTTTTATCAATCCATTTACAGTATCTTTGATGTAGACAAAGTCTCTTTTGGTTGATGTACTCCCAATTTTAATATCAGCTTTATTATTTTTAGGCTTTAAAAATTGACATATAATTGTTGGAATAACAGCTCTTAATGATTGCCTTGGTCCAAAAGTGTTAAAAGGTCTGGCAACTACAATTGGTAGATTTAAGGCCTTATACATTGAAATTGCCAAATGATCAGATGATATTTTCGATGCTGCATAAGGTGATTCTGATTTCAAGATGTCAGTCTCTAATAAATTTGTTTTTCCTTTAGACATTAAATTTCCATAAACCTCACTTGATGAAATTTGCACAATTTTTTTTATTTTTTTTTTATTTAGATTTGCTGATCTAATAATATTAAGTAGTCCTAGAACATTTGTGTCAACAAAACTTTGAGGATTTTCAAAAGAGTAAGGTACTGAAATCATTGCTGCTAGATTAATAATATAGTCTGAACCTTTAATTGCTTTATTTATAGAGTCAAAATCTCTCACATCGCCATAAATAATTTCAAGATTTTTTTTTGATTTTATGCTTTGAAGCCATCCCAAGTTAGAATTTGAATTATATTTTAAAAACGCTTTAACATGAAATTTTTTTCTTATTAACTCTTCAACTAAATGTGAACCTATGAAACCACCAGCTCCAGTAACTAATACTTTGTTTTTTTTTTTCATTATTTTAGATTTAATATATTCTTAATATCATTTGGTTCATCTATTTCAAATGATCTATTTTCAGGCATTACATAATAACCTATTTTTCCAAATAATCTGTTATTATATTTTTTAAAAGCATTTTTTTTAAAAAAATAGAATGCTCCATTCTCAACTAAATTTAGTTTAAATAATTGTCTCATTGGTCTGTTTTTATAATCATAATTAATTGAGACTAATTTTTTATTTTTTTCTATCCAAATAAACTTTTTGCTCTTAAAACAAGAAAACATGCTTTCATAATTATTTTTAAGAAATTTTTTATATCCATATATCAAATCTTTATAATTTAAAGCAGGGGATGTTGCCTGAACTAAAAGTATATTATTGAAATTATTTAAACTAACTTTATTAATGACCTCATTAATTACAATTTCTGTTTTTGCGTTAGGTAATGAGCTTTTTTTTGATCTTAGAAAATATATTATTTTTTTATTATTTTTAAAAAAATTTTTAATTTTTTTGACGTATTCTTTACTGTCTGTTGCAATTATTATTTTATCTCCAAGCCTACTTTTTAAAATAGTCCTTATACATCTAATTGCCATTGGATATTTGCCTATCTTTAATAGGTTTTTATCTTTAATGCTCTTGCTCTTTGATCTTAAAGGTAATATTACATTTAAATCTTTATTATGTTTAGACATATTGTAACATTAATTAAAAAAAATTAACTTATGCAATATAAAAATCCAACAGTAATCGCTGAAATAGGATGCAACCATAAAGGTGATCTCAAAATTGCAAAAAAAATGATTGAGTCAGCAGCAAATTGTGGAGCAAATTTTGTAAAATTTCAAAAAAGAGACAATAAATACCTTTTAGGAAAAAAATATAACTTACCACATCCAGTACCTGAAAATTCATATGGTAAATCCTATGGTCTTCACAGAGATTTTTTAGAATTTAATTTCAGGGAGCATGAAGAGCTTTATAGATGTTGTAAAAAAAATAAAATTTCATACTCAACCTCTTTGTGGGATAAAAAATCTGCAGAAAACTTTTTAAAAGCAAAAATCAAATGTGAATTTTTAAAAATACCATCAGCTTGTAATTTGGATTTTGATTTATTAGAAATTTTAACAAACAAATATAGAGGTAAGTTTCACTTATCTTTAGGAATGACAAAAATAGATGAAATTGAAAAAATAGTAGAATTTTTTATCAATAAAAACCGAAACAAGGATCTAGTTCTTTACTCTTGTACATCAACATATCCTTCAGATTTTAATGATATTGGATTATTAGACATAAAAAAACTTAAAAATCAGTTTTCCAATGTAATTCATGATGTTGGTTTTTCTGGTCATCACCTTGGTATTGCTATTGATATTGCAGCTTATGCGCTTGGCGCAAATTATATTGAACGCCATTTTACACTAGATAGAACTTGGAAAGGCACAGATCATGCCGCATCACTTGAGCCTACTGGATTAACTAAACTCATAAGAGATTTGAATAATACCTATAAAACAATGCATGAAAAAAAAAAATTAAGCAAATCCGAATTAATACAAAGAAATAAACTTAAAAGTTTTAATTAATCAAAAAAATTATTAATGAGAATTATTCCTAAAATTGAAATTAAGAATAACTATGTAATAAAGGGAATTAATTTTGAAGGCCTAAGAAAATTAGGAAGCCCAAAAGAATTCATCGAAAAATATTATAATGAAGGATGTGATGAAATTATAATATCAGATATTGTGGCGAGTCTGTATGGGAGGAATCATCTTTTCAAATTAATTGAAGAAATAACAAAGTCAGTATTTATACCAATAACGTTAATTGGAGGGTTGAGAAGTATTTCAGATATAGACAAAGCATTTAATTCTGGAGCAGATAAGGTTGGTTTAAACTCAATATTAATAAAAAATCCAAATTTTCTAAAGGATATAATTAAAAAATATGGGGAAGCAAATATAGTGGTTTCCGTTGAGACAAGAAAGGTTGAAGGCATTTGGAAAATTTTCTATTTGAATGGTAGGGAACCTACTAATTTAACACTTGAGGAATGGATATCTAAATTATTAAGTATTGGATTTGGAGAGTTACTTATAAATTCAATTGATTTTGATGGCACATTTAAAGGCCCAGATATTGAATTAATAAAAAAAATAAAATCCTTAAATATTAAAAAACCCATTATATATTCTGCTGGAATAAGTAAATATGATGACCTTATTTTATTAAATAAAGTTTTTAAAAATCAAGCAATATCGATATCTTCAGCTTTACACTATAATAGAATGGAGCTTAAAAAAATTTATAAATTAATTAATCAATGAAAATATATATTTTGAACTATGGGCTAGGAAATATTAGAAGTATTTATAATGCTATAAATAAATGTGGGTACAATGCTCAGCTTATTTCAAAAGATAAAAAAATTGATTGTGATATCCTAATAATTCCTGGAGTTGGATCTTTTTCTGAAGCAAGCAAAATATTAAATAAAAAATTTAAAATTATATTAAAATTAATTAAGGAAAATAATTTTTTTTTATTAGGGATATGCTTGGGGATGCAAATAATGGCAAATAAAGGAAATGAAAATGGAAAACATCCAGGCTTAGGTATATTTGATGGTGAAGTTAAAATGATACCAAAAATTATTGAAAAACCTACAATTGGATGGAAAAAAACTATTATGAAAAATTCTAAATTAACTTTCTTAAAAAAGTATAATAATTGCAAATTTTATCATGTTCATAGCTACTATTTAAACTCAAAAAAAAATATACATGGTTATATCGTTGAGAATAAATTTAAAATTCCATCTATAGTTTATAAAAAAAATCACTTGGGGTTACAATTTCATCCAGAAAAAAGTGGAAAAACTGGATTGAAACTACTTAAAGATATCATTAAAAACGCAAGATATATATGAAGAATAAAGTATCAAGATATGGTTTGCCATTAAAAGTAGAGTTTTGCTCGAAATGTGTAATGTCAAATCAAAAACCTAACTCTAGTATAGAATTCACTTCATCAAATCCAAAAAATAAAATAGGTATAAATATAGAAAAAAAAATATGTGATGCTTGTAAGTATAATGAAATTAAAAAGTCAATAGATTGGGAGAAAAGAGAGAAAGAATTAATCAAATTATTAGATAAACACAAAAAAAGTTCAAACGCTTATGACGTTGTTGTGCCAGGTAGCGGAGGAAAAGATAGTGCTTATACCGCACACATTTTAAAATATAAATATGGCATGAACCCTTTGACTGTAACATGGGCTCCACATTTATTTACAGATATAGGATTTAAGAACTTTAATAATTGGATGAGAATTGGAGGGCTGGATAATTTACTATTTACACCAAATGGTTTGTTGCATAAAAGGCTCACAAGTTTAGCTTTTAAAAATTTACTTCATCCATTTCAACCATTCATAATAGGTCAAAAATTAATAGCTCCAAAGATTGCAGAAAAGTTTAACATCCCCTTAATTATGTATGGAGAAAATCAAGCAGAATATGGAAACAAAATTAGTGAAAATTATGTTCCAAAAATGGATGAAAGTTTTTTTTCTATTAAAAAAAAAAAAGACATATTTTTAGGTGGGGTTAGTCTAGATAAATTATTAAAAAAAGAAAAATTTAAATTAAGTGAGTTTGACTCATATATACCTTTTGGAACAGACATATTAAAACAAAAAAAAATTGAATTTCACTATTTAGGTTATTACTTAAAATGGGACCCACAGGAATGCTATTACTATGCTTATGAGAACACTGGATTTTCACCAAACATTGAGAGAACTCAAGGAAGCTATTCAAAATACTCAAGTATAGATGATAAAATAGATTATTTTCATTATTATACTACATTAATAAAATTTGGAATTGGAAGAGCTACATACGATGCATCTCAAGAAATAAGAAATAATAAAATTACAAGAGATGAAGGAATTGCACTCGTAGATAGATTTGATCAAGAATTTCCAGATAAATATTTTAGAGAATTCTTAGATTATATAGACTTTACCGAAAGTAATTTTTGGAGAACAATAGAAAAATTTAGGCCTGAACATTTATGGAAAAAAGAAAAGAATCTATATAAACTTAGGAAGAAAATACAATAATTCAAAATATTACTAGAATACTATGAGCTTATGTTAGAGCCAAAGTCAGAAACTTTTTTCAAAAATTCAATATTTATAATTTAATCCAGACATATCTTTAAAATTCAGATAATAAAATTTTTTTCAGTGCATAAATTAAGCCAATTGAGCTATTAGT
>CESP01161770.1_pt1 | contig 94006 bp, 83 predicted proteins | sample 531211 | NCBI WGS metagenome assembly CESP01 (sample SAMEA2622074, study PRJEB7988) | marine metagenome | biome: marine biome (ENVO:00000447); feature: surface water layer (ENVO:00002042); material: "saline water (ENVO:00002010), including plankton (ENVO:xxxxxxxx)" | depth 5 m | reverse complement strand
TTTGTTGAACTTTTTGTAGGTGCTGGTGCAGCAAGAGTTAGGGATTTGTTTGAACAAGCAAAGAAAAAAGCCCCATGTATTATTTTTATTGACGAATTAGATGCTATTGGAAAGAGTAGATCTGGATCTATGGGTGTTGTTGGAGGTAACGATGAAAGAGAACAAACTTTAAACCAATTACTAACTGAAATGGATGGATTCGCATCAGCAGATAAGCCAGTCATTGTACTTGCAGCAACAAATCAACCAGAAGTTCTAGATGCCGCCTTATTAAGACCCGGAAGATTCGATAGACAAGTTTTAGTAGATAGACCAGATTTATCTGGAAGAAAGACTATTCTTGAAATTTATACGAAAAAAGTCAAATTAGCTGAAACTATTGATCTTGATTCAATTGCTCAAGCAACAAGTGGATTTGCAGGTGCTGATCTTGCAAATATGGTTAATGAAGCAGCTTTATTAGCTGCTAGAGCAAAGAGGAAAAGTGTTGAACAGCAAGATCTTAGTGAAGCTATTGAGAGGGTTGTTGCAGGTTTAGAGAAAAAAAGTAGAGTTCTGCAAGATGATGAAAAGAAAGTTGTTGCCTACCACGAAGTTGGTCATGCAATTGTTGGTCATCTAATGCCTGGAGGTTCAAAAGTAGCAAAAATTTCAATAGTGCCAAGAGGAATGAGTGCTTTAGGATACACTCTTCAACTTCCTACAGAAGAAAGATTTCTTAATTCTAAGGAAGAATTGAAAGGACAAATAGCAACGCTTCTTGGAGGAAGGTCTGCAGAAGAAGTTGTTTTTGGTAAAATAACTACTGGAGCTTCAAATGACCTTCAAAGGGCAACCGACATAGCTGAACAAATGGTAGGCACCTTTGGAATGAGTGATATCCTTGGCCCTTTAGCTTACGATAAACAGGGTGGCGGTCAATTCTTAGGAAATGGCAATAACCCGAGAAGATCTGTCAGCGATGCAACTGCACAAGCAATAGATAAGGAAGTCAGAGATTTGGTAGATGATGCTCATGAAACTGCACTTAAAATTTTGAGAAATAATTTACCTCTTCTTGAATCAATTTCTCAAAAGATTCTTCAAGAAGAAGTTATTGAAGGAGAGGATTTAAAAGATCTTCTTGCTGAAACTAAAATGCCTGCATAGTAGAATATAGGTTTTCAAACAGAGTTATATGCTAAAACCTATCAAGCTTGCTAATAATAATTTTTTATCAAGCTTGGACATGACGACTGAAGAAGTTTTTCACATTCTGGATATAGCTAAAAATTTCAAAAATAAAAGTTTTAATATTGAACTTAAAAATAAAGTTTTAGGACTAATTTTTGATAAATCCTCTACTCGTACAAGGGTTAGTTTTCAAGTGGCAATGTCAAGACTTGGCGGAACTACAGTTGATTTAAATCCAACTACTTCTCAAATTGGAAGGGGCGAGCTAATTAGAGATACAGCTAGAGTGTTAAGCAAATATTGCGATGCTCTAGCCATAAGAACCTTTAAACAAGCTGATTTAGAAGAATATGCAAAGTGGTCTACGAAACCAGTTATTAACGCGCTCACAGATTTAGAACATCCATGCCAAGCTTTAGCTGATTTTTTAACAATTAAGGAAGAGTTTCTTGATTTTAATAAAGTAGTTTTAACATTTGTTGGTGATGGCAATAACGTGGCTAATTCTCTTATTTTATGTGGCGCAATGTTAGGGGTTGAAGTTAGAATTGCATGTCCAAAAGGTTATGAACCAAATTCTTTGGTTCTCAAAAAATCACGAGAAATTAATAAAAATTTGGATTTTCTAAAAATCACTAATGATCCATTTGAAGCTGTAGCAGGCGCAAATGTTATTTATACTGATGTTTGGTCTTCTATGGGTGAAGAAAATCAAAAGGAAGTTAAGAATAAAGACTTTAATGGATTTACTGTTGATAGCAATTTAGTAAATAATGCTTCTAGGGACGCTATCATCCTTCATTGCCTACCTGCTTATAGATCTAAAGAGATAACTGATGAAGTAATTGAAAGTGATAATAGTAGAATTTTTGAACAAGCAGAAAATAGAATGCATGTTCAACAAGCACTTTTATCCTGCTTACTTTCCTAAAAATATTGCAGTCCATACGATATTAAGGTACAAATGTATTAGAGTACATTTGTTCTATGACAGATCCAGTTGGTGAAATTCTTACGCAAGCTCAAAGTGAGCTTTATGAGTGGATAAAAGATTATGTGAAAAAATTTCAACATAGTCCAACTATCAGGCAGATGATGCAAGCTATGGGACTCAAATCACCGGCTCCTATTCAAAGTAGATTAAAACATTTGCAAGAAAAAGGGTATATTTCATGGCAAGAAGGCAAAGCTAGAACTTTACAATTAGTTGATGAAATTTTTGATGGGGTACCCATTATGGGCTCAGTTGCAGCGGGAGGTTTAATTGAATCTTTTTCAGATGTTAATGAGAAATTAGATTTTTCTGAAGTTTTTAAAAAGAAAGATGTTTTTGCTCTTACAGTAAATGGAGATTCAATGATAGATGCATGCATTGCTGATGGAGATATGGTTTTAATGGAGCCTATTAAAGATATCTATTCATTAAGAAATGGTATGATAGTGAGTGCTTTAGTTCCTGGACTAGGGACAACTTTAAAGTACTTTTTTAAAAGAGATAATAAAATATTTTTAGAAGCTGCTAATGAAAACTATGAGCCTATAGAACTTAATTTAAATGAGGTAATCTTTCAAGGAAAACTTTTGGCTGTTTGGAGGAAAATATAACCACTCAATAAAAGTTTTAGACTACTATTTTGAAAAATAATTATTACAGTTAAAAATTAATAATTTTATAAATAAAATCCTAATTTAATTTTGAATTGCATAGATTAGCATGAATATCTAAACTTGAAAGATATTTAAAAATTTGAATGAGAGTTCTTCATATAGTTTCATCTTTAGAGGAAAAATATGGTGGACCTAGTATTCTCATACCAGAATTAAGTATACAACTAAGTAAGTTTCAAATTGAAGTTGATATTCTTACAACTTTCCTGAATGGAGAGAAGAGAGCTTATGAAAATAAATTCTCAAATAAAGAAGTTAATTTAAAAATTTTTAAGGCTTTTACAACTTATAGATTTTCATTAAAACTATTTCTTTGGTTAATTAGAAATTTGTCTAAATATGACTGCGTTCATATTCATAGCTTATATAGGTTTCCATGTGATTTGAGCTTGATTCTTCTCTTTTTTAAAAAGGTTAACGTTATTTTTTCTCCTCATGGTTCTTTAGATCCATATCTTTTTAATAAAAGTGATCATAAATTTATTGGATTAATATTTAAGAAAATAATTCATATTTTTATAAACCATAATTTAACTAAAGTAACTTTTCATTTCACTACTAATGATGAAAAAAAAGTTTGCAAATTAAATCATTTAGTTTCAAAGAATTTTATTATTCCTCCTATTGGTGTTGATATTTCAAAAGATGATTTAATAGATAAAAATTTTTTGAAAAATTTATTGAAAATTGATAATCAATCTTTTCTAATTGGTTACATTGGGAGGCTTCATCCAGTAAAGAATTTAGATTCATTAATTAAGGGGTTCTTAAATTCTTATTATAAAATAAACAAAAATATTAAATTAGTTATTATCGGACCAGGAGAGGGTGAATATAAAAATTATTTGAGAAATTTAGCTAATAAAAATAAAAATATTTTTTTGTTAGAACAAATACCCCATGTATTATTGAACAAATATATGGGGGGATTAGATTTATTTGCTTTACCATCGTATTCTGAGAATTTTGGCATAACAATAATAGAAGCTCTAACATTAAAAGTTCCAGTAATGATAACTAATAAGGTTAATATCTTTAGAGAAATTCAAAATTATAATTGCGGAAAGATTGTCAAAACAGATCCAAATTCAATATCTGAAGTTTTAAATGATTTAATACAAAATACTCAAAAGTTTGAAGAAATGAGGAAAAATTCTACTAGATTAATACAAACAAAATATACATGGTCTAAGATTATTCCGAAATATATGAAAATGTATAAAAGTTTTTAATAATTTAAAAGACTTTTTTAAATTATTTGGGCTTCAATATAAAGTGATAAGGGTGCATCAACAATATTGTTAATGATATCAAGTTGATATTTTGACCAAGAAGGAATTGAAGAATTATAAGCATCTAATCTTTTAATATTTACAAAACCTGATTTCTTTAATAATCTTGAAAGACTATAAAAATCATGTAGATATCTATGCACTTCTCCAGATTTTCTGAAATTGCCTATTAAAGAATTCTTGCTAGAAGTCAAAGAGGTGATTTTTTCATTTATTTTTCTTGGTATTTTATAAAAATTTTTAATTAATGTTCCTAATTTTATATTTGTTTTTTGCTTATTATCTTTTCTCATTAATAGATTATTTCCAGAATAACCAAGCCTATTTTTTATGTACTCTTTAGTTACATTTTCACAATTATTTAAAAAACTAGACGTTTCACCTCCTGAAAAGTCTCTAACAATTTGATCAAAAATTTCTAATCTGATCCAGTCATACTTTTCTTCAATAAGTTTATCTTGATTTACTTTTAACTCTTCCAAATACTTAATATAGTTTTTTGATAATTCCTCTAGGTCGGGAGTTACTAGGCGAATAAATCCCCCTTTTTTTAAAATTCGAGCAATATCAATTAAAACCTTTTGAGCTTCTTTATAAGTTAAATGTTCTATAAATTGTGCACTATATACTACATCAAAAAATTGGTCATCAAAATCAAGTCCATTAAGAATATTGTATTCTTTTACTTTCGGTTTAGGGGATTTAAAATCAATATTTATCCAATCTCCATAATCAGAAACTTTTGAGCCACATGCAAGGTTTAGAAGTTTATAACTCATCTAAATAAGATTTATAAAATTAAACAAAGTATTATATTAACAATACTATAGTTTTTTTAATTAGAAAAATATCTTTAAATTTGCATTTTATTTTTTGGTTTACAAGAATTTAGTTAAGGTAAATCCATTTTCGATAAAGTAAAACTTTTTATAAAAATCTATATTGTTTTTGTGGCAAGATAGAGATATTTTATAGCAATTTTTTTCTTGAGCCAAATTTAATAGATAATCCATTATTGCATTACCAATTCCCATTCTATTGAAATCCTTATGAACAGCAATATCTTCAATGTGACCCATAATTCCACCTCTTATTTTATATTCAAATATTATTGATCCATATCCCACAACTTTCTTGCTTTGATTAAGAGCAATAATTCCAGTACTATTTGAAATTTGATTAAAGTTTTCCCAAATTTTATTGTAGTCCTCCAAAAGGGGCTGAAATTTTGATATAGATTGAAGAATATTAATGACTTCATTCATGTGTTTTTTTTCGATTGGAACAATATTAATTTTCATAGAATCTTTGCTGGATTTTTTCTAATTAATAAATTTTAAAGAGAGTTAAACTGTAAAAAATTTAATAATATCAATAAGCTTTATCAGAATTTATAGAAAGTATTGTCATTATTATAATCTTCAAATCTAATTTTAAACTCCATTCATTTTGATATCTAAGATCAGCCTCTATTCTTTTTTCCATATCTTTAACATTTGGTGTTTCACCTCTTAATCCATTAACTTGTGCTAATCCAGTAATTCCAGGTTTAAGGGAACATCTTTGCATATATCCAGGGATAATTCTTCTATATTCCTCATTATGAATTAAAGCATGTGGCCTAGGACCTACAAGACTCATACTTCCTTCAACAACGTTAAAAAGTTGTGGGAGTTCATCTATACTCCATTTTCTTATAAATTTACCAACAGATGTAATCCTAGGGTCTTCTTTTTTTGCTTGGATGACTTTTTTCTCGTTTCTATAGTCTCTATTCATACTTCTAAATTTATAAATTAGAAACTTTTTACCATCCAAACCATATCTTGATTGTTTAAATATTATGGGGCCAGGACTTCCTAGTTTCACTAGCAAAGCTACAATAACAAAGACAGGAGATAATATTATAATTGCAAAAATTGATATAATAAAGTCAAAAAATCTTTTTAATTGCTTGTCAAAGAGACTTTGATAATTTGTCCAAAGGTTAATATGAAATTTATCACCGATTCTATTTACTCTTAAATTCATATTATTTAAAGTCCATTTTGGGAGATATGAAACAGGAAAAGTTGTATCTCCAAAAATTATTAAAACTTCCTGCATTGGGACTAATTTTTCATCTACATCACTGAAAATTATTTCATCACAATTATTATTTTTGAACCATTCACACAAACAATTAAGATCACCTTTAAAAAGAGATAATAAGTTGGGGTCAATATTTTTTTTCATATTTTTTTCAGGGCTAAACCATCCAATAATTTTATAACCCAACCATGGATGATCTTCTATATTTTTCACTAAAGATTTAAATTCATTTGTCATTCCCCAAAAGATTATATTTCTTACATTACCTCCTTTTCCTCTATATTTTCTAAGCAATAATCTTAATAAAACGTGGCTTAAAAATAATATAAAAAGTGAAAATATTGACCATGAACTTAAAATTTCTGAAAAATATAATTTGTTTGTAAATCTAAGATTGTTAAAAGAATTAAATAGAAAAAGTACAATAAGCCAACTAATAAATATCCTCCCCGATAAATTAACTAGACTCCTTTTTCTAAAACTTTTATAAATACCTGCTAAAGGTAAAAAAAAAGTTAAAATAAATGATTGACTAACTATTCTAAATAATAAATTATCACCTGAAATTTGATTACCATTAAAAAAATAAAAAGAGCTAGTGATTATTAAGACATCAAAAATTCTATGTAGTCTGCTAACATCTTTACTGTGAAGATATAAAAGACCTTTTAAATTACTTAAATGATTTAGGAGTCCCATTTATATAATAAGATCTTTTCAAATAATGATAGATTACAAAAATAAAGTAAAGTCAAAGTGAAGATTTTAATATATTGCTTAAATTACTATCCTGAAATAGTTGGCGCAGGAAAATATACTACTGAAATGTCTGAATGGCTATCTTCTAATGGTTATAAAGTTAGAGTGATTACCTCTAATCCTTATTATCCTGAGTGGAAATTGAAATCTAAAAACAAATATAAAAAGGAAATTATAAATGGAGTGGAAATTTTTCGTAGTCCATTGTGGGTGCCAAATAATCCTAGTGGGATTAAAAGAATATTTCATCTTTTGACTTTTTCTATTTCGAGCTTGCCTCTCATTTTAAGGCATATATTTTGGAGACCATCGGTAATAATAACAATTGCACCTACAATTTTTTGTATTCCTGGGAGCTTATTCTTAGGATTAATATGTGGCTCAAAAACAAAAAATTTGCTTCATATTCAAGATTTTGAAATAGATGCTGCCTTTCAGCTTGGTTTTTTAAAAGGGAAAAAGATAAAAAAAATTATCCTTTTTTTTGAAAAACGATTGTTAAGCAAATTCAATAAAATAACTACTATTAGTAAAGCTATGCTAATTCATTTAAAATCAAAGAATATAGAAGATAAAAAAATTTTATTTTTCCCAAACTGGATTGATACTGAATTTATAAAATCTAATAGCAAATATTTAAATTCTTACAGGAGGGATTTAGAGATCAATTATGATGAAACAGTTCTCCATTATTCTGGAACTCTAAGTAGTAAGCAAGGAATTGAAATTATTATTGATTCTATAAAAATTTTGAAAGATAATAAGAAAATTATTTGGGTAATTGGTGGAGAGGGACCTTTAAAAAATGAACTTATTGAAAAAACAAAAATATATCCTAATGTTCATATAATGCCATTGCAGCCAATTAACAGATTTTCTGATTGGTTAACATTAGCTGACATTCATTTACTACCTCAAAAGAAAGCTGCAGCTGATTTGCTTTTACCTTCTAAATTACTTGGTATGATGGCGAGTGGTAAGCCTATCGTATGTATCTCTCCAAAAAAAAGTGAATTAGGAAAAATTGTATCTATAGCAGGTATTCAAGTTGAGGATGAGAAAGCAAGTGAATTCTCTAATGCAATTTTGAATCTAATTAATAATAAAGAAATGTCCATCAAGAAAGGGAAAAATGGTAGGAAATTGGTTAAGGAAATTTATGATAAGAAAAAAGTACTTACTAATTTTGAATCTGATTTAAAAGATCTAGTATTGGAGGAATAAAAAAATTATTTAAAAAATTCTTTTAAAAAGATAATCAGCTTGTACTAGTTCATTATTTTTATTAATAAATTTGTTATATGTACAACTTAGTTCATAACTATTTTTTTCTATAAATTTAATTACTTCCATAGCTAAAGGTTGATTAATATAAAGCTCGATATTTGATAACTCTATAATTATATATTTAAATTTATTGATAATTTCTTTAGATCCTTTTAATACCTCAAGTTCGTAACCTTGCACATCAATCTTAAGAAGTCCATTTTTGAAATGTAAATTCTTATTTTTAAAGTAATCATAAAGAGTAACCATATTTGCTGTTGTTTTTTTATTAGAAGATTGACCAAATGTATCTGCAAGTTCTTTTGCCGGTTTTAAGATTGATGAAGAATGTAATTTCTTTGTTAAGTTTATTTTGATTCGTTTATTTTGAGAACCTAAAGCTTTTGGTACTATTGTGTAAAGATTATTATTTTTAAATATCTTCTTGAAAATTTTATTTTCATCTAATAATGGTTCAAAAGCAACCGTTTTTATTTTTGGTAGGGAATAGGAAGTTGCAAGTGAAAACTGACCTTTATTAGCACCTACATCGCAAATAAAATCTATATTTGATTGTTTATTTAAGTAACTCAAAATATTTGTGTGTTCTAATGATGGAAATACTCCATAGGTCAAAGCTCTCCACATCTTTCGATGGATAATGGAAAAAATTAATTTTCTAAATCTTAAAATTAGAATATTTATCATATTAAACAATATAATATAAATATCTTTTAAAGTTCATTTATTCAAAACGAATAATAATAATTTAAAACTTTTTCAATCAATAGACTGTATAAAAAAAATTATTTCTTTTTTTTGGGAATTAAAACTGGATATTATTTAGTAATACTTCCACTTTAAAATATTGAATGATATTTTCAAAAGTTGTTAATTTGGAATTCTATATTCCTAATTTTTTTTCATGTATTAAATAAATATAGTTTTTTATATTGGAAATAAACATCAGATTAAATTATCTATAAATCTAGAATTTTTATAAAAAGTGATTAATTCTTAGAGAAATTATATGTTTTATGATTTCTCAAAACAAATGATACTCAGGCTGCTTTTTTGATGTTTTTAATAGTAACGAAAATGGACATTTTATTCTTAATTTTTTTACTATTTTCATGGTTTGATCTATAAGAGACCATTATAAATCTCATCAATTAAAGAAATATTATCTACGGGGGTTATAGTTTTGGGGTTTTTTTCAGCCGCCTTATTAATATAAGTTAATTTGGTATTTTCAATTAAAGTTTTTTTTAAAATTTCCGATAATTGTATGCAATTAGTTGATGTATAAATGAAACCATTAACTCCATTTTTTATCCTATCTAACCCTGAACTTACCCCATCAGAAGAAATCGTAAGTTTTCCTAATTGCTGAGCTTCATCTATAACAATACCCCAATTATCTTGTAAAGATGGAACTACTATAATTGTGGAGTTTCTTATTAACCAACTATGTAATTTATATTGGCAAAATCCTAAAAATTTATAATTTACTTTTTTCAAATTCTTATCGCTATAGCGCTTGTAAAAATTCAATAAAGGTCCATCTCCCTCTATCCAGAAAGCAAATTTTGAAAACAAATCCTCATCTAATTTCGAAATACTATCAATAAGATTTTTAAGTCCTTTTCTAGGGATCATTCTGCCACTAAAAGTAAGTATGATTTTTTTATTATCTATATCTTTTTTGCAATCTAATGGTATATTTTCTGGTAAGTCATTAATCAACCTAGATTTATCAATTACATAAGGGAAATTATATACTTTTTCTTTAAGACAGCCTGCTTTTAAAACTGATTTTATTCCTGGCTCACCACATGTCATAATTCCAATTGAAAATTTAAAAATTAACAGTCTGAAAATGTAGCGATAAATATATGCAAAAATAGAAAATTTTGAATTTATTTTTCCGTTGTTAAATTTATCAACACAAAATAAGAATTTTTTTCTGGCGATGATTAAAAATATAATTCCTATTGCGGTCTGAAACTTATGGTATCCATTAACAAAATATATATCATGAGGTGTTTTGAAAATATTTAAAAAAATGTATTTTAAACTAAATAATTTACTTAAAAAATTTTTACCTGAAAATATCTTATTTTTGAATTTAATAATAGGTAATTCACGAAAATCATGTCCCGAATCAGGTAAAAAATCCTTTTTTTCAATAAATACAACAGAAGTTGATATATTTTTGAATGATTTTGATTTATTCCATAAATCTATTGTATATGGGTTAGGTTCAAGAGAAATTACAAAAAGTTTATATCTAGAGGAATTCACTTTAGTTTCCAAATTCAAATAATTTATGCTCTTAATAAAAAATTTATTGCTTCATCAATTATGTATTCAAGATGTTTTTCAATCCCTATCCATAAAGGTAATCTCACTATTCTCTCAGAGTATTTATTAGTATTTTCTAGATGCAATAAATTTTTTACTATTTTCTTACCATAATCTGATGAATGTAATGGAATATAGTGAAAGACACAAGAAATTCCTTTCGTTTTCATATGGCTTATAAAATTATCCCTTAAATCTTTAGTTCTTAAAACAATATAAAATAAATGTCCATTATGTTCACAATAATTGGGAATAAATGGGATTTTAATAATGCCTTTATTTGCTAGTTCTAAAAAAGAATTATAGTATTTTTTCCAAATATTAATTCTTAATTTATTAATTGAATCTAGGTTTTCTAGTTGTCCAAGAAGAAAAGCGGATATCAATTCTCCAGGAAGAAATGAAGAACCTATATCTACCCATGAATATTTATCTACTTCCCCATTCAAAAACTTTTTTCTATTAGTTCCTTTTTCTCGAATAATTTCAGCCCTTTCGATATACTTTTCATCATTAATTAACAATGCTCCTCCCTCTCCAGCAATTATATTTTTAGTTTCATGAAAACTCAAAGTGCCAAAGCTTCCTAATGAACCTAAAGGCTTTTTTTTATATTTTGAAGATATAGCGTGGGCAGCGTCCTCTACGATAGGCAAGTTATAAGTTTTTGCTATTTTCATGATTTTATCCATGTCACAAGATACTCCTGCATAGTGTACTATTACTATTGCTTTTGTTTTTTGATTTATTTCTTTTTCGATAAGGTTTTCATCTATGTTAAGAGTATCTTTTCTAATATCTACAAATCTTGGAACCCCTCCTCTTAGGATAAAAGGATTTACCGTGGAGACGAATGTGTAAGATGGAGTGATAAACTCATCCCCTTCTCTAAACTTTAAAAGTATTGCTGCCATTTCAATAGCCGCAGTACACGAATGTGTTAATAATGCTTTTTGAGTATTTGTATGTTTTTCAATTATTTCTGAACAAATTTTTGTGAACTTTCCATCTCCAGATAATTTTCCTTCCTCATAGGCAGCTTTAATATAATTTAATTCATTCCCTGTAATATATGGTTTATTGAAGGGAATCATTTCATAAATGGCCAAAAAATTTTAAATTATTCAAATAATTATCTCATATTTTTTTTAATTTTCAAACCAGTTCTTAAAATTTGAAACTTCACTTATCCATGTTTTCTTCTTTTTAAATTTTTTAACAATCTTGCAAAGATTTGCATATTCGGTTTCATTTTTCAATAGAAGGTAATTTATAGAATCTAATATCCCTTTTTTATCCGTATTGTAAATTGGAATAACTGCCTTTGTAATTTCAGGACTCATTCCTGGACTTAATGTAGATAAGACTGGTTTTTCAAAAGAGAAATAATAGAGAAGTTTAGATGGAAAATTCAAAAGGTTTGGTTCAAAATTTAAAGGCCTAGGATTAACAAAAGCATAAGAATTTGATGCGATTTTAGCTAACTTCTTTTCTTTTAGAAAACCAAGAATCTTAATACGAGGATTAGAAGCCGCTAATTTTTCTATATATTTATTTTCTCCCTTTCCACAAATTATTAATTCAACATCTTGATTATTTATATTATTAAATGCTTTAGCTAATTCTAAGGCTCCGCCGTGTATTCCTAAGTCACCAATATAAATGAATATTTTTTTGTCGGTTTGTAATTTTGAAACTGAGTCTTTTTTCTTAATTAATAAATCCTTAACACCTCCATCTAAATAATATTTATTTACTTTTTTATTACTTAAATAAGAATACCAGCATGAATACATATAATGAGTAGCTCCAGGAGGAGTTATACCCTCACCTATCAAGCAAAGCCAATTTATTTTATATTTTTTATTTAAATATCTCGCAAGCTTAATCTCTGCTTTTTCCTTTTTACTAGGGTCCTGAACAGACCAAGTTATGATGAATTTAGGTAGTTTTGTTTTCTTTATAATGTATTTCTCAAAATTCTTTTTTAATATAAAATACTTAAAAATTTCTCTTAAATAAGGTATGTTTAAATAGGAAAAAAAATAAGATTTTATGATAGGAATTGATTTATATTTTTTCTTATGAACTATTAATTTTCCTAAAGGCCATACTCTTTCTATAGGACAAGAAAAGATTATATTTTTAACACCCAACTTTTTAAGATTTAAGATTAAATTTGTCTTCCAATAGTTACTAGCAGGACTAATTGACTTATTATTAATTAAAGTTGAATGATTAAATATACCATCAAGCCACAACACATAGTATTTTTTTTTCATGTTTTCCATTTTAATTAATTTGTTTTTTCGCTAGAAAAGGTAAAAAAGTTAAAGCAATAATTACTGATTTATCTGGCGTAAAAATAGCTCCATTTTGCATAAAAATAGCAAAAAATAATAAAGATGCATAAATATTAAAGGGAATAGATTCTGAGAGAAAACATAGTCTTTTAATAATAGAAAGGAAATATATAAAGAATGTTATTCCTCCTATAGCAATACCAAAGAAAAAACCGTTATGGAAACCAATCTCAGGTACTTTAAGACTACTTTGAAGACCTAATATATAATCACTTACATCCCATTGAAAAAAAGTCTTTATTCTGTCGTAAAAACTTAAACTGTCAATAAAATTAAATCTTAATAATAATCTTTCAGTTGAAAATAATGTTATTAAATAAGTAAAAGTAATAATAAAAACTGCTAACAACTTATAAGATATTGTTCTTTGGTAAAAAATTCTAATTGCAGCAAATAAAGAAATAATTATAAAAGTATATAAAACTCCTGATAAAGATTTAGTAAGAAATAAAATTACTATAGTTAATATGCAAAAGAAAATATTTTCTGTTTTAAATATAGACAGTTCTGGTTTTTTTTCATTTTGATTTTTCGCTTTTATATAACTTGAAAAAATAAAACCAGAAAATGCACAGAAAGCTATAAGTGCCAGATAGCTTGGTTCTCCATAAAACAAGTCTGGTCTTAAATTGGGAGCATTGTCTAATCTCTCTATATCTCTAATTGTTAAGTTTATGTTTTCTAAATTTGATTGATTAGATATCAAAGAAGCATTTTGCCTAGTTAAAAATTCGGTAGAAAGGAAAGGTATAATTCTTGATTCTGAAATTATTATTAGGCTAGAAAATGTTATTAATAGATTACTATAGATATTTCTTATAAAACTAAGCAATTTATTATTTTTGAATCTAAAGAAAAAAATGAAATAAATCGTTGAGCCAAAAAAAATAATTCTTCCTATACTTAATTCTAAATTAGAAATGTTTTCGGGAAGTATAAAAGATCTATAAAAGTAAAGATCTATAAGGAATATTATAAATAAAAATATAGGTAAAATAACTCTTAAATTTATTTTTACTTTTGGTTTATTTAAAAAAATAAATATAGAAAGGATAATAAATGCTAATGATTGAAATGATATCCAATAGCTTAAGCCTGTTTGCAAAAATATTATCGATACTAGAAGTATATTCTTTAAATACCTTACTTTAGTCAATGGAAATACAGACTACTGTTATAAGTTTACCTGTAAAATAATTTTATATTTTTATAGATTTAATTTTTCAAACATTTAATAGTTTTTTATTAAGGTGATTATCTTTTTATAAATTTTTTTTGGTAAATTCATTTTTTAGATAAAATTTCTTGAACTTAATCAAGTTCTCTAGGCCATTTTCTAGGGTCAAGAAATTGATCAGAAAAATTTAGAAAGTCTATATCTATTTTTTTTGTATCTTTCTTAATCCATAAGCTATTAATTTGATTCAGTTGATTTAAATCTTCAATACCAAAAACAATCGAATCAATATTATCTTGAGATTTTAAAAAATTTAAACTAAGCTCTAATGCAGAAATATCTTCTGAAGCACAAAAATCCCAAAATATTTTGTGTGACTTTTTATCCTTTAAAGATACCCAAGAAGGAAGAAGGGAAGGTTTGCAAAGGGTTAGCCCTTGTAAAAAAATACTTCTTGCTTGAATCTTTATATTTTTTGATTTTAGAAAAGAAATTAGTCCACTTCTAATACTTCTCTGATCGTATATGGATAATGGAAGTTGAATTAAATCAATAAAATCTAATGGCAAATCTTTAACATTAGCGTCATGATAAATTGATACTCCAATTTTGCTTATTAGGCCATCTTTTTTTACTTCTAAAAGCCATTTTAGAAGTTCTTTTTTCCTATAACCCAAAAGATCTTTTGATCTATGAACAAAAAGAGAATCTAATTTTTCAACTTTGAGATTAAATAAGGATTTCTTTAATGATTCCAACCATATGTTTTTGAGTTCATAAGAATTTATATTTTCTTCAATGGGAAAAAGCTTTGAGCTTATTTTAAAAGAAATTTTTTTTGATTTTGCTGCACCGATTACTAATTCTGAATCACCATAATTTTGTGCAGTATCTAATTTTTTTATTTGATATTCACTAGCCTTTTTTAAAATAGAAAAAACATCTTTGGCATTAATTTTGCCTTTTTTATTTGTGATTCCATAATTAAAACCAAATTGCGCGGTTCCAAGTATTAATTCTGGTTTCATGTTAATAATCTTTCTAAAGTATTAATAATTTGGATTTGCTCTCCCTTTTTTAATTCTGGAAATAATGGAATACTTACAGAGCATTGCGAATACTTTTCGGCCGCTGGAAAATCTCCCTTTGCGAACCCTAACCTTTTATAATAAGGGTGTAAATGCACAGGTAAGTAATGAAGTTGAACACCAATATTGTTAGACCTGAGTTTTGAAAATATTTCTTTATGCTCGTATCTACTTTTATCAATTAATTGAATAATTGCTAAATGAACAGATGAATATACATCATTAGGTATATCTAGAAACCTTATAGGTAGGCCTTTACTCATGATTTTATATTTACTCAGTAGATTATTTCTCCTCAAGACAATATCTTTTAGCCGCTTTATTTGACTATTCCCCAAAGCTGCTTGAATATCTGTAATTCTGTAATTAAAACCCAGACTTTGTTGTTCATAATACCATTCACCTAAATTTTTTCCTTCAAAATTTTTTTCATCTTTTGTTATCCCATGACTCCTTAGTCTGTACATTCTTTCTGCATAAATAGGGTTGTTCGTGGTAGCAACGCCACCTTCTCCAGTTGTAATGATCTTAACTGGATGAAAGCTAAATATAGTTATTGAACTGTAATGGCAATTTCCAACTGGTTTATCTAGATATTGACCTCCAATAGCATGACTAGCATCTTCAATAATATGGAATCCATATTTTTTTGATAATTTATAGATTTCTCGCATATTGCAGCTGCTGCCTGCAAGATGAACAGGGATTAAAAGTTTTGGTAATTTTCCTATTTTAGATGAATTCTCAAGTTTATTTTTTAAATTCTCTATATCAATGAGACCTGTTTTTATATCAATATCAACAAAATCAATTTTAGCTCCACAATATCTAGCACAATTAGCCGAAGCCACAAAAGTTATAGGAGACGTCCATACAATATCTTTTTTACCAATTCCTAAAGCTAAACATCCAAGATGCAGAGCACTTGTAGCACTATTAACTGCTATGGCAAATTTGCTATTAACAATTTCTGAAACTGATTTCTCAAATTCCTCTACATGGGGACCTTGAGTAATAAAATCTCCTTTAAGAACTTTTACTACTGAAGAAATATCATCTTCAGTAATATTTTGCTTACCGTATGGAATGAATTTCTCGATTATATTTAAAGAGTGGAATTTACCTATTATATTTTCTTTTTAGTAAAGTGTATAAGAAAATTTTTTAAAGTAAATATTTAATTTGGATGAATATTTATATACAAATTATGATCAATTAATATTCCTTTTTTTATAAAAATATTTTGTAAATTACTTACTTATTTAAAAAGTCTTTTGTTTAGATATTTTTTGGAATACCATCATATACTATTGAACCTTTTTCAATTTTTATAACTCTATCGCAATACTCTAAGGTAGCTAGCCTATGGGTAATTATTAATATAGTTAGGTGTGATTCTAGCTCTTTAATATTTTCTATTACTTTTTTTTCAGTTAAACTATCCAAAGCACTGGTAGCTTCGTCAAGGACAATAACATCTGAATCTCTGTATAACGCCCTAGCAATACCAATTCTTTGCTTCTGTCCACCACTGAGTTTCAAACCTCTTTCTCCAACGGATGTATCGTATCCAAAATGGGTTCTTTCAATATATTCAGAAATCCTCGCTTTTTTTGCCGCCGAAATAACTTTCTTATGATTAATTTCATCTATGGGAATTCCAAAGGCTATATTTTCCTTGAAAGATCGATCTAATAGAAATAAATTTTGAGGGACGTTAGAAATTGATGCTCTCCAAGAATTTAAAATTTTAGGATTTGTTTTTTTTAATTCGATTCCATCAATAGTAATATTTCCAGAGGTAGGTTCAAGCAATCCTATTAATAAATCGATAAAAGTACTTTTACCACTCCCTGTACTTCCAATTATCCCAATTTTTTGTCCTTTAGGAATATCTATTGAAAGTTCATTGATGATTTTGGGTGTTTCTTTTGAATAAGAAAAACTTACATTATTAAAAGAAATATTTTTTTTAAATTTCATGTGGCTAAACTTATCAATTTCATCTATGTTTACTGGCCGATTTATAATGCTTATTACGGTTTCTACAGAAGCGGCAAAAGATTTTTGATTTGCCCAGCTTTTAAAAATTTCTTGTATGTTTGGTAAAAGCTTTTGAGCTCCAAATGCTATTGTTCCAATAATAGGTACGACGTTGATAAATTCTTCTTTTTGAGAAGACATTATATAAGCAATAATTGCAATAATAACCAAGGCAAAGGCTTCTATAAAATATTTAGGAAAACTAGATAATGTGAGATTAGTGGAAACATATTTTCTCATTGGATAATCTATATCTCTATATATTTTTAAAAAAGTTTTTTGAGATCTATTAAGAGAAATATCCCTTAAGGCTCCAATGCTTTCTTGAAGAGCTTTTATGTGCTTGTTAGAAGCTTCCTTAAAAAGAATTCCATTCCTAATGAGTTTATTTTTTATTAACTTTGCTATGAAAATATAAAATACTCCAAATATCAAAAATCCAGCAAAAGTAACTTTAAAATAAATAGTAAATAATGTACAAATAATAAAAACTAAAGTAATTAGGCTTGAAATTATTCTCAGAGTATTCAAAATAAATTGAATTGCGTATGGAAGTTGTGTTGAAATTGCACTTATTGTTTCACTACTATTTTTTTTGATATGTTCTTCATAAGATGAATATATAACTTTTGTGAATGCAGAATAACTTAAATCGCTGCCAATTAATGATGTTAGTTTAAAAGATAACCAGGAGTTGATAAATCTTATGAATGCAGATAAAATTGCAGCTAAAGCAAAGATAAAAGTTATAAATAGTAAAAGCTGATTAGAATCTGAGATCCTTAAAATTTTTATTGTATTTTGAATAAAACTATTCGTTAAAATTTTATCTGGATCAGTAAGTACAGAAAGAAAAGGAACAATTAATGTTAAAGAGAATACTTCTGCCAAGCCACTTAGTAGCATCATTATCAATAAGAAGATTAATTGATACTTTCTCTTTGGTCTTAAATTCCACCAAATATTTTTTAATTGTTCCAAGTAGCTAGGAGATTTTTTTAAATTAATATTTAAGTAATTCACTGAAGATGAGATGAGCTAATTTATTTCTTTTTAAAAATTGTAGCTTAAATATTTCTTTGTTTTTAGATTTTTAATTACATCCTGTTGTTTAAAAGACATTTTGAATGATGATTTATTAAGACATATTTACTACTTGAAAAAATTATTTCTTACTAAATTTTCAGTGGAATAAAGATTTAGAAATCTTAATAGTTTCACATACTAAATAATCTTATAATTGTACTGTTCAAAATTGTTCTTATTATTAATTTAATGAAGTTATTTTTAATAACTTAAAGTGGTAATCTTGAATTAGGATATTCTATAAATTAAATGATAGAAGAAATCAGAAGTAATAATATATCTTCAAATTCTTTTAACGAGAATGATGAAATTGAAATTGGTTCAATTTATAGATTATTAAAAAGAAGGATTAAATTAATAAGTTCACTAACTGCTACTTCTTTTTTTTTAGGAGTTTTTTATTCTTTGTTAGTTAAACCTGTTTGGTTTGGTCAATTTGAAATAGTCCTAAATGAAGATAAATCTTCTTCAAGATCAAGAGCTATTCAATCATTTATGGGAGATCAAAATTTTGGAGGAGCTTTAGATCTATTAAATATAAATTCAGATTCTAATTCTAAAGGAATTAAAACAGAAGTTGAAATCCTTAAAAGCCCTTCAATTTTGATGCCTGTCTTCGAATTTGTTAATTCCGAAAAATCAAAAGATGGGAAAGATAAATCTAACTGGTCTTATAATGATTGGGTAGAATCACATCTACAAATTAATTTAATCAAAAATACTACAGTTTTAAACTTATCCTATAAAGATACTGATCGATATTTAATAATTCCTGTTCTAACTAAAATTTCTGAAGAATACCAAAAATATTCCAATAGAGATAGAGAAAAAGGCATTTTAGAAGGTGTAAGTTATCTTGATGAACAAATTTCGATTTATAAAGATAAAGCTAAAAACAAATTTATAGAGGCTCAAAGATTCGCTATTGATAATGATTTGTTTATACCAGCAAATAATAGTTCCATGGAAGACCTTGCTGCAAAAATCGAATTAACTAGAATAGATGCTATTAATAAGGAGCGTGATGCAATTGAATTAAGAAAAAAAATTATAAATACTAATAATCCAGAAAGGATTAAAAACCTTTCAAATTTAATTTTTACCTTTGTAAATAAGAGGCCATCGACTGAGATAGAATCCATTGATGCACTTGAAGGGAGAATTTCATCTGATTCTGCAAAATACACTGCTAAGGATAGATTCCTAATTGACTTGAAAAAAGAAAGAGATAGAAGGATAAATGAGTTAAAAAATTATTCTTTATTTCTTTTAGATGCTCAAATTGAAAGGTTACAGGCAGTAAATATAGCAGCATCTCGTCCAAAAGAAACTTTATTAAATTTTAGAAAACTATTGAGAGATTTTACTCGTGAGGAATCTACTTTAAATACATTAGAAACTCAGAGAAGAATACTTGCACTAGAAAAAGCAAAAGAAATTGGACAACCATGGGAATTAATTACTAATCCTACTTTATTTGATCAAAGAATATCACCAAAAAGAAAAAGAATAGTTTTTGTTTTCATGATTTCGGGTTTTATTCTAAGTTTTATTTATTCATCTTTAAAGGAAAAAATAAGTGGTATTTTTTACGAAAAGAAAGATATTGTTAGAACATTTAATTATCCATTAATTTTGCATATTAAACAAGGTAATAAAGAAAATTGGCTTGAGTCAATTACATTACTTATTAATGGCCCTTTAGCATTTTTAAAAGATAAAAATGAAACAATTTCTTTAATTCCAGTAGGTAATCTTGATAAAGATAAGATGAATAATTTTGCTGCAAAGTTAAACTCCGATTTTGATAAAAGAGTCGCAATCACCAATAATTTGACGGAGGTAGACAATTCTTCCTCACAAATATTGTTGGCTTCTTTGGGTGTGACTAAAATTAAAGATTTAGAAAGTTTGAACGAGAAATTAAATATTCAAAATATTCCAATATTAGGTTGGATTTTACTGGATTAGTTCTTTATTTATAGTTTTTGAAGAATGAAAAATTTACTTTTATATTCAGGAGCCCTAGATAATACTAAGGAATTCATTAAATTCTTTTATGATCTAAAAGGGAGACATGATTTAAATATAAAAATATTAAGGAGTGAAATTTTTCCGGAAGGATCATTATCAATTTTTGAAGAAATATTTTTTGATAAGGGAATTTTTCACCGAAATAACTACATAAAAAAACTTGATTTGAGTGAAATTGATTTTTTAATTGTAAAAAAAATATTAAATGATTCCAATGTTCAATTATTGTGGACTAGGTTTAATATCAAAAGTAAATATTGGAAATTAAATCCCTTAGAAAGATATAATCTTAACTATTCGCTAATAATTTCTTCTATAAACTTAATAAAAAAATCTGCTTTTGATGAAATATTATTTTTAGTTTACCCTCATAATCTGCCAATTTATATATTTTGGAAAGTTTGCGAAGAGTTAAATATTCCAACAAATTACTTTGATCATTCTCCTCTTCCTTGGCGATCTTTTGTAAAGTCAAAGGAAAAAATAAAAATAAATAAAAACATAAAAGATACCAAATATTTGTATGATATTTCTAAATTTATTGGAGAGAAAGAAGAATTGATACCTCTCCCAAAAAATTCTCCAAACTATTATTTAAGTAATAAATATAGTAAATTTTTGATCGATTTATTTGCCAGATTTAAAGTTAAATTACCTTTAAATTACTACAATATATATACTTTAATAATGCAATATCTAGTAAAGAAAAGCTATAAAAAATTAATTTCTAATAGGAATAAATTCCTTCATAAAAAATATGTAGTTTTATTTTTACATTTTCAACCAGAAGCAAATACATGTCCTGGGGGAAATATATTTGCTCAGCAATTAATTGCAATTCAATATCTTAATTCAGCAATTAAACCATTAGGTATTCATTTAGTTATTAGGGAACATCCTATGATATTTAAATTACACTTTAATTTAACTTGGCGTCCAAGAAGTTTTTATAATGCTATCAAAAACATAGATAAGGATATTTATTTCGATGATTTTTTACAAGATGCTAAAACATTGATAAATAACTCTCAATTAGTCGCTTCTGTAGCAGGGACGGTTCTTATTGAAGCAAATGCGATGGGAAAACCTACTGTCTGTTTCGGCAATCATTCTCTTAAATCCCTAAAAGAGGATTATATTATTGATGAATTTGAAGATTCTAATGATTTAAGAATGAAAATAAAGAAAGCTTTGTCTTTAGATAAAACATATATAAAAAAATCTATTATTTTCAATCTTCAAAAGATATATAAAAAAACATTTGGATCTGATAAATTTGTAGGATCTAAAAATATGGATGTTACTCAATTTAGAAAAGATAAATTATCAGCAATAAGAGAATATTTTGGTTTTGATTAGATTTTAAGTTGATTTACTTTTTATCTATCTTAAATAGGAACAAACTCTTCATTAATATTTAATTTGATTAGTTCTCTAATTTGTTTTACTGATAGAAATAAACTATTTTGACCAGAGTCATAAATAAATCCTTTTTCTACTTGTTTTTTAATAATCTTTAATTTTCTGTATTTTTCTAATAAAACTTCATCTCCAGGTAATATTGCGTAATAATTTCCTAGATCAATTGTTGAATAACTGTCTGCAGAAGATATCAGTTGCTCATGCAATTTTTCTCCTGGTCTTATACCAATGATTTTTTTTTCACAACTTGGCCCTATCGCTTCAGCTACGTCATCAATTCTGTAACTTGGTATTTTGGGGACAAAAATTTCTCCACCATGAGAATTATTTATTGCCCAGATAACCATATTAACGCCTTCTTCAAGAGATATATTAAAACGAGTCATTTCAGGAACTGTGATTGGCAAAGTCCCTTTTTTAGCTTCTTTTAAAAAGAAGGGTATAACAGAACCTCTTGATCCCATCACATTTCCATATCTTACAATCGAAAAGCTAAGATCCCTAGATCCAATTAAATTGTTAGCCGCTATAAATAGCTTATCTGAACATAATTTAGTTGCTCCATAAAGATTTATAGGTGCAGATGCCTTATCTGTACTTAAAGCAATTAGTTTTTTTATATTTGATTTGAAGCATGCATTAACTAGATTCTCTGAGCCATAAACATTTGTTTTAATAAATTCCATTGGGTTATATTCAGCAGCAGGAACCTGTTTTAAGGCTGCTGCATGTACTACGCAATCAATATTGTCCATGGCCATGATTAATCTCTCTTTATCTCTAATGTCTCCTAGAAAATATCGCAATTGATTATATTTCCTAGGATCAAATTCCTGCTGCATTTGCCATTGTTTTAATTCATCTCTGCTATAGACGACAATTCTTTTAAGATTTGGAAAGTCATTTATTAACTTTTTAATAAAAGCTTTACCAAAGCTACCAGTACCTCCCGTGACCAGAATTGATGATATAGATTTAATAAACATCAATAATAATATATTTTATTAATATTAAGCTTATTACTTAATATGCATTAAAAAGAAATTTATTATAAATTTGTACACAAAAAAAATATCAATTTTTACTTAATTTTTAAGCTTTTTGCATAATCAATTTTAAATAATTTATGTAATTTTTTTCTTAATATAAAAATTAATAATTTAATAATTTATCATCAAAAAAAATTGAGTATTTTGGTTTATTTTCATTTTTGCTAATCGCGGCAGAAATTATCCATTCTTTAAAAATGATATTTATTAATCTTAATGTGATTTCATTATTTTTTTTATGAATCATCTCGAAGTTTTCTTCAATTTTCCATTGTTTTAAACTTTTAAAAATTGATGAACGCTCCCATTTAATTGCAGATTCTTTTGCAGTCCATGAACTTAAGATAAATTCATTGTAGTTATTAAAATTATTTTCTAAATTATTCTTTTCTTCGTTACCTAAAAAAAATAAATAACTTTCCAAATTTCTAGAAATCTTTCTATCTTTCCTCTCAATATCAATTCCAATTTTTTTAGAATACCAACCAATAAGATTTGCATCTTTGCAATGACTAAGACTGATATACCCAAAATCTTTAGCTAATTTTGGGGGTTGACCTGGTTTTGAAAATAAAGGGATATCCAGAGGTTTTACATTGAATAACTTAGATAATGATTTTCTTATTAAAGTTCTTGATAATTTATATTCATGTGATTTTAGTCCATTTAATTCTTTAGACCATTTTTCTTCTTGAGGTGAAACTAAATATGGGATATTATGCCTTCTGTAAAGCCAAAGATAGATTAACTTCTCATTGATTCCTTTTGAATTTACCATAGTTTAAAATTATTTTAGGATTTTTATTTTATAAAGAAACTAAGATAACAAATTTATTAAATCCTTCTTTTATTTTTTAATTTGATAATAATAATCTATATAAAAAGATAAATCTTGATTTTCTTTGAAAGGGATATTTTTATTTATAAGTGATTCAAACGAAGCATGAAATATTGCGAATGAAAGAGAGTCCCATTGATCAATTTCTTGAAAACTTTTAATTTGATCGGAAATTATTAACTCTTCTTCGAGTGAATTTATAATAATTTTATAAATTTCATTTGGGATATATTCATTTTTTATTGAAGCACTTAAACTAATTTTCTCTTTCTCTTTATCTTTTTGATTTTGAGACTCATAAATGTAATTTTGATTTTCATCAAATTTAGGAATACTGGAACTTTCTTCATTAAATTTTAAAGTTCCTTCGACTAATTCTATCAATCCTATTTTCTTGTTTGAGAGAAAAGCTACTTTTCGGCCATCAAAAGCTATATCTTTAACAGGTGAACATATTACTTTCCAATCTTTAGAATTAAGAAGTTTTTCTATATTTTTTTCTATATTTTCGACAGAATAACAAATATGATAAAAACCAGGCCCAAACTCTTCTAAGCGTTTTTTGATAGGGCTGTTTTTACCATAGGGACTTAGAATTTCAATTATTCCAATTTTTTCTACGAAAATAAAAAGATATTCTACTTTTTGTTTAATATTTTTTCCTGGCCCTTTTATTACTCTGAAGCCTTTATGTTGCCTAAAAAAATCATAGCCATCTTCCAAACAATTAAAGATATAAGCAATATGATCAATATCTTGATAATGTAAAAATTCAGCCATTTTTGTATACGTCTTTATAAGAATTACTTATTGAAGAAATTCTTTTTTTATTCAATAATATATTAAACTCAGTCCCAACAGCAATTTCATCAAATTTTGGAACTTTTTCATCTGCAATTTCTTTTAAGAATGTAAAACAAGGCTTATTATTTTTTGACTTTATAAGATTCATATATAATTTATCTCCTTTGAAAAGTTTAATAATGCAATTTAAAAAATAATATTCAATTCCTCTTGAAAAAAATCTACAAGATAAAACAAAATCTTTAATAACTAAATTCTCTTTTTTATCAAAATCAACTCTTATTGCAGATGGAATTTCTTGGGAAGAAAACTTATCAGAATAATAAATTCCAAATATACAATTTTTTTTATTAAATTCTTCAATTTCTGATTTTGTAAATCTTCTCTGAGCTAAATTAAATTGGTTTGTTTTATTAAATAGTTGATGAAATCTATTTTTGTCAGCATTTTTGATCTCGCCATTAATTAAAGATATATTAATAAGCAGTGACTTCAAATAGTTTTTTGAAATAACATTCATTTTTGAATGTTTTTTTAATAAAGATAAACTTTTAATTTGATTATTTCTATTCAATTCTGTAATAGTAATTTTATTTTTATTGATTCTAGGATGATTCATAATTTTGCTAATAATAGAATCTATATTTTCAGGGGTAAATCTAATTACTTCTGTTCCTGGGAGGGATGATCTTATCTCATTTATCTCAAATATTGAATCATCAATATGAAGAATGGAATCTGTAGATATGTTTAACTCCTCCGCAGCTTTTCTAATAGAGTTGCTCTTAGGCTGCCAATTGGCTTGTATTGATGAGAAATCATCTAAATTAAGATACATATTATCCTTTAATTCACTAAAAACCTCTTTTATTGTGCTTAATTCATTTTTAGTAGTTGCTATTAATAAACAACCTGTTTCTTTTAATTTTTTTAAAGCCAGTTGTAGATAAAGATGAACATTATATGGATAGTCATTATTAATTGTAGCTTCTCCATCTCCTGCAATACCATGCCAAATAGTATCATCGAAATCTGTTGAGATGGCTTTTATCGTATTTGTCTGTGATAGAAACGTTAAAATTTTATTTGTAATTCTTTCTTTTAAAATAAAATTAGTCTTCAAGTTAAAAGGATATCTATACCTTAAATAGTTTATTTCAGATAAAAAAGATGAATCACCATGATAATCATTTGATGATGGGAAATAATTAATGCCCAATTCAAGCGTTGACAAAAACATCATCTCATCAAAATTCACAAGTTCTTTTCTTAATAAAATTTCTTCAAAAGATGATGTAGTTAGATTACTTAATTTCGCAGTAGGTAATGGTGAGAATATTAATATTTTTAGATCTTTGAATATATTTTGTATAAATCTCAACTTATCAATAAGTAGTTGAGATTGGTTAAAAAAAGATTCTTTTAATTTATTCGATTCTATAAATGAATTATTCCATAGATCTACTTTTAATGTATTGAAGGATAATAAAAGCACTAATATGTCATCATTATTTAGTTTATTGCTGTAATCATCAAGGCCTAGAATAATATCATTACTATAAATATTAGAAAATTGCAGTTTCTTAGTGCCCCAGGATCTTATGAGTAAATCTAAATTAATATCACTAATTATTTTTACTTTATGCTTTTCTTGATTCAATGAAGCAAGATTATCTTCATTATGGATTAGATTTGCAATTTCGTTTCTTGTTTTTATATTTAGCAAAAAATATGGATCAGCATTTATTTTCGCTGTTATTAATTTAAGAGCAGATTTTGTATTATAAATAGCCACTTGAGACTGATTTTCAATAAATAATGATGAATTTTTTGTTAAAAATCCAATCCCTTGATCAATATATTCGATATCTATGGAATTATTTCTTACAAAATAACTGAATTTAATTTTTTTGTTTAATAGATTTTTTGTTAAAAATCCAGGAAAAATTTTTTCGTATCTATAATTAACTCCAGATATCTTTTCAATATGGTGTAAATAAGTATTCGTTTTATTTGGATCACATCCCCAAAACAAAATATAGCCATTTAAATCAGTAAACCAATCATAAAAACTATGCTTCCCAAATGCTAAATCAATTAAATAATCTTTTTTTTCTACAATATGTTTTCCCTTGATATCAACATGATTAAAAACTGGGACTAAAGTCCTAAAGTCTGCAAAATTTTTTCTTGCATATTCAGAATATGCGCCAAGCTCTGCAGGGGAATTATAAATATCGTAACTTTGAGATTTACAATATTTATAATTAAAAGTAGGTATGAAGACAAAATTAGAATGTAATTCCTCTTTAAGCAAGCGGGTAAAATTTTCAAAAACAGAGGTTCTATTTTTATTTAATAGAGAAGGATAAGTTTTTAAAATATTACCTATATCCGTATGAATTATTAAAGGTTTATCCCATACTATTTCATTAATTTTTTTTATAGTTTTTTCAATGTTCATAAAATCTAAAATGTAATTGGATTTTGCTTTGATTGAAAACATTTGATTATTTTATATTTTGTGAGTCTTTTAATATCTAATAAAACTATTTTTAAATTAAGATTTGTAATTTTACAAATATCAAAGATTGTATTTTTACCATTGCAATATGCAAGTATATTTAGTGTGTTGCGACTTTCTGCTTGAATATTTCTTTTTGACAAAGAGGACATAAGACCTCTCTTGCTTAATTGAGGCTCACAATTAATAAGTGGAAGAGGATATATTCCAAATTCAAATGCATCAATAATATTTTTCAATATTTGAAAAGAGTCATTGAGACCCTTATCCGTAACAACAGTATTTGGTAAGTCAGCACTAGTATGATATTCAGGATACTCTCCAAATTTACTTCTACAAAATGTACACAATGGTAAATTAATTTTTGGAGAACAATATTGTCTCTCATCTGAACCCCTTTTAAGGAAAGAATATTTTTTTACATTATCTAAATTTAATAATGCAGCATTAAGAGCTTCATCAGCAAGGGTGTTTCCATATGGACTCTCAACATGTGAATATGCTCTTTCATCTCCTACACAACTTAAATTAATGCCACAAATAACATTTTTTTTAAGTAATTTAGAAAACTTTGATAAATATGCGATTGATCCAATAGTTTCTGGAAGAAGTACATAACGATAACTATTTTTTGGATGAGGATAATTATTATTAACATAATCTATTAACTTTCCTAGGATGACTGGGCCACTCAATTCATTATTTGCCATTGAAGGATGGCAAATATAAGAAGAAAAAAATAATTCTTTATTTTTTTTACCTTTAATTATTGCATGGGATAATTCAAGACTCCCTTTTTCCTTGAATTCGGAATCTATTTTTACTTTGTATAACCCCTTTGGGAGATTTTTTTTCTCATTATGGCTCAAACAAAATCCCCATCTTTTCTCATAATAAGAAGTTACATATGGAATCCAATCTGGGTTATCAGGTAGAGAATAAATATTTTCAAGTAAAATATCAAGTTCCATTTCAGCTTGTATTGCTTTGCTATAACCAACTACATGTAAATTGTTTTTTTCAAAATTTGCAAATTTTTTTCCAGAATCTAAATGTTCAATATATGCATCTTTTATATTCCACTCAGGAGGAATTTCCCAATCAAAGACTTTCTCACCTGATTTGAATTTGATTCTCTTAAGTACATTGAAATATGATTCGAAATAAGAAAGAGTTTTTCTAGACCCTTTGCCTGTAATTGATCTACAAATTGGAAATAAATTTTCCACATGTTTTATTAAATTAGAACTTGAATAATTTTTTGGTAATTTATTTTTACTTTGCATTTTAAACTTAATTAAATTTTTTTATATAAAAAATATTAGATATGAATTTATAAATAACTTATCAAACAATTTGAAAGTAATAAATATTAATTGAAATAAATTAAAACTACTTACTCTTTAAGTAATTCCCAAGTAATAGGAGTGCCTGCGGTGCAATCTTTCTGAATTCTTTGCCCAACAATTTTTTCTAAATATTTTGGAGCAAGGCCAAAACCTGGACGAACTATTCTTATATTTTTGCTTGATAATGTATCACCAGCTTTTAAATCTTCTCCAATATAAAGGCTTCTTCTATGCTCTTTGCTCTTTAATTCGGATTTAGTTCCTCCATATTTAATACATCCTAACGCTTGCCATACTTTATCACCTTCCTGCCTTAATTGAGAAAGTTCACTGGGTTCAATGGAGAAACTCGAATCAATACCACCCTCACTTCGCTTTAATGTAAAGTGTTTTTCTATTACGGTTGCTCCAAGACTGATAGCCCCTAATGCAACTCCAATGCCCATCGTATGATCTGATAATCCTACTTCACAATTGAAAACTTCTTTTATGTTTGGAATGGTTTTAAGATTTGTATTCTCCGGAGAAGCTGGATAGGTACTTGTACATTTGAGCAAAACAATTTCATTACATCCATTATTTCTAGCCGTATTCACTGCGTCATTAATTTCTCCGATACTAGCCATACCAGTAGACAATATAATTGGTTTCTTAGTAGAAGCGACTTTTTTAATAAGTGGAATATCTGTTATCTCAAAGGAGGCTATTTTATAAGCTGGAACATTAAGTTTTTCTAAGAAGTCTACTGCGGAGAAATCAAAAGGTGAGCTAAAACAATGTATTCCAAGATCCTTGGCATATTTCATAATTGGTTCATGCCACCCCCATGGAGTATAAGCTTCTTGATAGAGTTCATATAAGTGACGTCCATTCCACAAGCTTTTAGGATCATCTATTGTAAAGCCAGGTTTTTTTACGTTTAAAGTCATAGTATCTGCAGTATATGTTTGAAGCTTTATTGCGTCCGCCCCAGACAATGCTGCCTTCTTCACAATTTGCAAAGCCCTATTTAATGATTGATTGTGGTTACCAGACATTTCAGCAATCAAGTAGGGCTTATTCTGTCTATTTATATTTCTTTTAAGAATTTTAATTTTTTTTCTCCTTAATTTCTTCTATTTTTTTGATGAGAGTCTCTAATTTATTTAAATTATTTATGCTATATGTAGCATCATAGCCTTTATTGGCTTCTTTTTTGGAATATGAACCAGTTAATACTCTGATAGTTACAGAGCCTAATAAATTTAAAGATACAAAATCCTTTGCAGGATTATCTCCTACATATATAAGATCTTCCCATCTACATTTTTCCTCTTTTCTTATTAAATCAAAGCAATAAGGGGAGGGCTTTGCTTTATTCAAACCATAATTATGAGTAATATAAATTTTTTTGAAAAATTGATTAATTTTTAATGCCTTGATTTTATTCGCTTGTACTAATTTATTCCCATCAGTCACTAAATAAATTTTATTTTTCCAATTACTTAAAATTAATTCTGCTGATTTTGATAAATTAATATTTGGTTTATGAGTTCTATAAATTGAAATACATTTTTTTAGCATTTTTTTCGAATATAAATTATTAGCTTCTAATAAATCATCAAATATTTTACCTCTTCCATTTCTTTTTAAAGAATTTTTCATCAACTTAATTGATTTATTCTCATTTATTTGGTGTTCAAAATTCATGAATTTAGCCACTTCTTTGAAACCACTAATTACAAATGTAATTTCTTCATAAAGAGTATCATCAAGGTCAAAGATCAGAATCATAATAATATATATCAGATAGTACTCGAATTTGCTTTACTTCTTTTTTAGATCTAATAAATGGATGATCGTCTAGTGAAACATCTAATCTTTCTAATATTGACCATTTTAAACTATCAAGTCCTACAGCAATGGAAGTGGTAGATGCCCCGCCAAACCTAGGATTACATTCAATAATTTTAAGATCTCCTGATTTTTCAATAATTCCTTGCATAACTACAGGTCCTCTAAGTCCTAATTTGTTGAGGATATATTTTGCTTGACATTCGATATTAGAGTCTCTAAAAGTTGTCGTAACTCGAGATTCTCCACTTATAACGAGATTTCTTTTTCTAAGGACTAAACCTTTAACATTGCCATAATAATCTAACCAGGCATCAATACTAATTTCAACTCCTTCTACAAAAGGTTGAAAAAGTGGCATGACTAAATTTTTCTTGTGATCGTTTGCTTCAAGTAAACTAAGTTTTTTTCCTATAGAAGTAGATCCTGATCCATATCTTTCTTTAACTACAAAAAAATTTGATCGGATATCTTTTATTTCTAATGAAGAGGGAATAAATGGAAGATTATTTTGTGCACCAAACTCTGAAAATGCAATTTTATCTAAACAAAGTTTTATTGATTCAGGTTTAGAAATTAATATTTTGATACCTGCAGAAATAAATAAAGAAGCATTTTTTGCCCAGAATAGTAATTCACCATCACGTGTTGGCAAAATTGTATTAATTTTGCGTTTTAAACACTCCTGAATTATTTCTTTGATAATTGATTCATCTAAATATGGCATGACCCAATAATTATCGGCAAACAAAAAACTCATTGAGTTTTCATCAACATCTCCAGCAATTATTTTTGCATTTGGATCTATTGAAGTGGCAGCTGTTTTTAGTAATCTAATTAAGGGAACTTTTTGAGATGCGCTTGTTACTAAAATAATTGGAGCAGGAAAGGTCAAATTAAAATGTTTATATTAAACACTATTTTTTAATACAAAAATAGAATAATATAATTAAAACCATTATTTAATTAATTGTACTAGAAAGTTCTTAAAATAGACTAATTTCAAATTTAAAAAATATTTACGATTTTAATAATATAAAAGTTAGAATATAAACATATCAGAATCGCGTTATTTAGCTTTATCGAATGAGTTTATATTCTTTTTGTGAACTATTAGATCCACCTTCAAAAAATCAATTAGATTTTCTCTATAAATTGCTATCAAATAGAGAAGTAACTATTAGCCATACAAAAATGCCATCATTTAAAGAACATGTACATTTTGTTTTAAATAATCCTTATGAATTTTGGTTCATTTTGAAATATAATAATAAAAATGTTGGTTCACTTTATATAAACTCAGATAATAGTGTTGGGATACATTTGCTAAAAGAATTTAATCATCTTTCTTCAAAATATTTAAATAGTTTCGAACAAAAATTTAAACCTTTAAATGAAATAAAAAGTAAAAGGTCAAAATATTTCTCATTTAATATTTCACCAAAAGATAAATATATGAAAAAATTATTAGAATCAAATGATTATCAAATTGTTCAATTAAGTTATCAGAAAAAAATTACACCAAATTCTTAAAATAAATATTCTACAAAGAATGTAGATTATAATTTTGAAAATATCTCTTTATTGCCAAGATTTGAAATTAACTTCTTAATTATTATTGCCTTATCAGGAGATGGTAAATAAAAAATAGTTTCTAAAACTTCTAAAACATCATCAGTAGTATGGAATAGATTTAATTTTTTTTCTGAAGGGAAGATTTTAAATAAATGATTTCTTAGAGCGTCTTTTATGAAGTATGATGAGTAATTAACAAAAGGAATAGAAAGGCTTTTTTGTGATTTTGATAGAGGTTCTTTTTTTTCGTCTAATGCAAATATTAGAATATAAGGCTCCCCATTAATTTTCTTTCCATAATCATCGTACCAGTTTCCTCCTCTGATATATTTGGAAAAAAGTTTTAAATCACTTTTTAGAAAATGTGTAGTTATTATTTTTAGACCATTATCTTTTAAAAATTTTTCTATTAAATTTAGTGCCTTTAATTTAATAGTACGTTTGCGAATAAAATATACATAAAGACCTTTAATTTCTTCATCACATATTTTATACATTCTTATTAAATTATTTAGACTTGATTTTTCACCAATCAAATTTTGAACTTCATCAAGATTTCCAATCAATCTTCTCATTGATGATAATGTTGGTGAATGACCTATTGATTCTAAATATTTATGAATAGTTGATAGGCAGATCTTAGTTTTTAATTCTTTAGGGAAAATGTTCTCGCATTTTTCAATTAAATTATTTCTTACTTGGCTAGAAAGATTATCCCTTTTAACCCAACCTGAACTACTAATAAATTGTGATCTATATCTCTTTAGAGACTTAACAGGTTTCAATGGTAAACCGGACTGATAATGCTTAAAATAACAAACATAATATAAAAAACTCCATTGATAATCTTTTTGACTTGGGACATAAAATAAATTTTTATATTTAATCCTTTGTTGCAGAATTTTTAACGATTTCTCTGGAGTATATAAAGCCATATTCCTATATCTATAACCAGGAGAACCATAAACTGAATAAATATCAAACTTTAATTTATTTAAATAATTAGATTCTCTAATATATTCTGTTTTTTCTAAGCCACACTTAGATAAAGAATTTATATCATTATCTAAAACTAATAAATCAACATCTCCTCCAACATTCTCAGGCAAAGATGAATAATTTCTTAAGACTACATAATTGACTTTGTAAACATCTAAATTGTAGAAGAATTTTTCTACTGATACTCCATCAATTAAAATATAAAAATTAGATGAAATATCTGAAAAAATATTTAAATTCCATTTAAATCCAATTTTTTCTAGTTGAAACCTTATGTCTTTAACATAAACGCTCACTATAAGAATATTAGCTATACCAACAAATTCTTTTAAGCAATTTGGAGATCTTACTTCATAATTAAAAAAATTAATACCCCATTTTGTTTCATCATTGTCTACAAAAAAAAGTATTTCTAAATTATTGTTTGAAAAAATCCAATCTCTGGCGGCAGAACCAGCTCCAAAAATTATGTAAGGAAGTGATTTATCAATCATCTTTGAATTTTTTATAAATAGATTTGAGCTGATTTATATTAGATGGATTTATTAATCCTTTCAAAGAACATGAAATTTGTTGCTCTGATGACGAGTAAGATCCTTCTTTAAGTCTTTCTTCATAATCTGAACAAAGAGAAATTGATATTGGAATTAGCGCCTTTTCAATCTGTAAGATATTAAAATTTTCTTTATAATATATAACCCATTCAAAAGATAAAAGCTTATCTGTCTCCACGCTTCTTATGAAGTTTTTATTTGATATGGGATTTATCATGATATTTAATAATGGAGAATGATTTGTTCTTAAACAATTAAGCCAAGGTTTATGAAAAAATGGAGATATTTCCAAAATATAATATTTTCCATTAGTATTTTTAATTAGATCTATTGTTAAAGGGCCATCTCTATAAGAAAACCCATTTATTATTTTTGAAATAACTTTTTCTAATTTTTCAATATTTAAAAAATAATTTGGCTTAGATTGAATCGTTAATCCTGATAAATAAGGAGAAACTTTAGATGGCAATCTATAATTAACAGATAAAATTTTAAAAATTCCATTCATTACATAAATATCAACATTAAATAATTTTCCTTCAATAAATTCTTGAAAAATAAGCTCATCTTTTTTTTCAATTAAATACTTCTTTTTTTGATTAAATTTACTTATCGAAATTAATTCAATACCATAACTATCTGTAGACAATTTTGGCTTTGATATAAATTTTTTATTTTTACTACTTAAGATTAATTCAGCTTTATCTATTGGAAAATCTTTAGGGTATTTTATCCCTAGATTAAAAAATTTCTCATAACATTTATACTTATCTGCCATCTTTAAAATACTATCTATATTTCTATATTTAGGCGAAAATTTTTTTAGTAATGCTACTGCACAGGGGATAGCTAAGTCAGATACTGGATAAACATCTAAAAATTCTAAATTTTTAAAGTTTTTTTCTACATACTTAAGAATAAGTTCTGTTTCTTTAATCGATGAAGTTAATACGTAATCAACATATTTACTTAATTCTTTTGGTGGTTTTTGATCTACTATCAGGATATTAAAAGAAGATATATTTTTATAATATTCTAAGAGGCAAATATGATTAATTCCAAATCCTAGATGAATAAGTAGTTTTTTAACCATTCCATTTTGATATTTCAATGAAAATTATTAATTAATAATTTTCAGTACATTATCATAAAACTTAAATTAGAAGTTATTAAATTTAGTTTTAATAGTTGCTCTAATATTTTTCTAGCTTGTCTTTTGGTGTCTTTTATATCCTCTAATGATGGAGCTACTTCTTTATAGGTAGTTGTCTATCAGAAAAAACATCTTCTCTTACTTGTATTGGGTTGCATTTCATAAAATCAGAAATGGCACAGTATAAAAAATAATGTCGCACTTAACATGCACTTTTCGCTTATGAAAAATCATAAGCAAAGAACTTATAAATATATCTTTAAAGATAATAAACCTTGCATAATAGATAAGTCCCACTCTCTAAAAAATACATATTTAGTAATGCATTTTTCTTATTAAAACCATTATTTTATTATGGTATATTAACTAAATTAATAGTGAAACAAAATTGAAATTATTAAAATTTTATTTTTATATAAGGCAATTTCTATTAAAAAAACTTGTACCAGAATTACTTTGGAAAAAGTATATTAATGTCGACGGTGTGCCAATTCCTTTAAGAGAAATGCCATTCTCTTTTGGAGTAAAATTATCGATTTCTTTGGGAGATTACGAATTACCTGAAAGAATATTATGTTCCATGGTTTTAGAAAAAGGGATGAACGTAATTGAAATGGGTACATCTGTGGGAATTTTGGCAGGAATAATCGCCAATAAAATCGGTTCAACAGGTAAACTTATAACTATTGAAGCCTCACCTAAAAAAATAAGAATAGCCTCTTCATGGTTATTACATCATTACTCAAATATCAAAATCATAAGAGGTTACGGCTTTCCATGTACTGAAGTCCCAAGAGATATTTTTGTAAAAGAATTTCATGAAGCAACCGCCACTTTAGGTGGGGAAGTCGAATACGGATTCAAACAAAATAAAAATATGAAAAAAGATTTAATACCATTATTGGATATTAATAAAATAGAAAATGAATACTTATTAGATAATGCAGATTTACTTGTAGCAGATGTGGAGGGAGCAGAAGATATTCTATTATTATCCCAAGTATCTTTTCCAAAAAGACTAAAAAATATAGTTTTAGAAACTCATCCTGCAAAATATAAAAAAACTGATGACCTTCAAAACATTATTTTGAAAATATGTAATAGTGGATTCACCTTAATACATAAAATTGAAAATTCTTATTTGTTTTCTAGATTATAAAAAATAAATCTAAAATATTATAAATATGAAATTTTTAATCAAAAAATTAATCTAGCTCTATTAGCCTTTCGAACAGCTTCTCTTAAAATATTCCTTTTTATTGATAAATCACAAATGAAATAAAGAGCAAATAATAAAATTAATTTTCCCAAAATTGGAACCTGTATTATCTAAAAATAATTAATCTTATAAAAACTGAACCGATACATATATTTAATTCCCTGGTTTACTAGGGTTCCTAAACCGACTCTTTAATTCAATACTATTTAGTCTCAACTTTATTTCTAATTTCTAAATTACCAGTTAATCCAATGATTTTTTCAAAATAAAACAGGCTTTTGCCATTTCATAATCAGAATTATTATCAATATCTAAAGCTGAAGTCCAATTTAATTCATACATAATTTGATTTGGCATATAAAAAGTCTTATATTTTTTAAGTTTCTTTGTGGATGCTATCCAAAAAGCACCACTTGGACAAAATAATTCAGGTAAATCTTGTGACCTTAAAGCTCTTTGATTAGGAAATAACCAATTTGGTTCACCTTTTTCATTCAATTGGGTTGACCACCAAGGATTCATCCACCCAAATTTGAAGCAACTAATTTGAGAAGGGGCTTTTGAATTTGAAAATGCTTCATATGATTCTATTATGTCTTGGGAGGTGCGAAGTGGACAATTAGCCATTAATTGTGCGACTAAATCATAATCTTCTCTCCAATATTCTTTTGCTTGGTTTAATGCTTCAATAGTTGCAGAACTGGAAGAAGAGAAATCATCAAAATAATTTTGTCGAAGGAAGGGAACTTCTGCTCCAAAGTCTCTTCCAATTTGTGCTATTTCCTCATCTTCTGTAGAAATAATTACTCTTGAAAACTTACCTGAATCAATTGCGGCTTTTATACTCCAAAAAATCATAGGCATACCTCCCAAAGGAAGAATATTCTTTCTTGGTAATCTTTTGGATCCTCCTCTTGCAAGTATGATTGCAATATTTTTCATCACCAAATAGTCCATCCTCCATCAACGACTAAAGTATGTCCAGTTATTGCAGAAGATTGATCTGTGAGAAGCATATTTATTGGACCAAATAAATCTGATTCATTTAGCATTCTGCCGATTGGAGATAGAGAGGAGTATCTTTTTTTAAATTCTTCATCCACCCTACCTTCAACTCCACCATAAGCTATACAATTCACTCTGATATTTTTATTAGCTAGTCTTATAGCCAATTCTTTAGTAAGGTGAATCAACCCAGCTTTGGAAACTCCATAATGTAATCCAGCAATATCTTCATTTTTTTTATATAAATTTAAATTTGGAGCAACCACACCATATTGAGATCCTATATTGATTACATTCAAAAGTTTAGTATTATGCATCATTGATAATGCCATTGTTAATTCATATGGAACTACTACGTCAAGAGTTAATTCGCCCAAAAAGTTATCTCTAGAAATAAGTCCCTTTTTATCAATTTTCAAAAAATCTTGGCACCTTGCATTGTTAATCAAAGAATCAGGAAAAATTCTTTTGTTTTCCAGCCATTCTTTTATTTCATTAGAAGCATTTTTTTTACATAGATCAATGTTCTTTATAAATAATCTATCTTCCCATTTTTTTATATTCTCTTGGAGTTTTAACAGATTATTTTTCGAACGACTGATCGCAATTACAGTATTTCCTCGACGTAATAATTCTTTCGTAATAATTGAGCCTATTTTACCTGAGGCGCCAGTTATTAAAATTGATCTCATTTTATTTTTCTACCCTCTTCAATCCATGATATAACTTTAAGCATTTGCTCCTCATCAATTCGATTTGATTTACTTGTAATACTTAAAATAAATTCATTAAGGGTATTTTTAAATGCTTGGAAAGTATTTTTAAAGATTAAATCTTTATAACTTTTTTCTCCAACTATCTTAATACCCATAGGAATAATTCCTGATCCATAAGTTTCTAACTTAATATTAATATGAGAACTTAATTTTAAATCGAGACATGAGTATCCATTATTGTGCCATTTTTGAGATTTAATTATAGTCTCATTTTTTGATATTATTTTCATTATTGGATCAATAATATGTATCGAATATTTATCCCAATCTTTAGAAATATATCCATGAATATTTTTTATTTTCCCTACTGAACTGAGTTGCTCTTTATTTAAACTAAGTTCATCAGCAAATTTTAAAGCAGAACAAGAAAATATTTGACCAGAATATTTTTGTAAAGATAAAATTTTTTTTGCACTTTTTATAGATAAAGCTAATGGTTTATCTATATAAATAGGTAATCCTGCATTTAAAAAAGGTGTGGCAAATTTTAGATGATTCTCAGAGTCATCTCGAGCTAATAAAATTGCATCAACTTTGCTAATTAGATCTTCATATTCATTAACAACATATTTAATATTAGTTGCATCTGCAATATGTCTTGATATCTTTTTATTTTGAGTCCATATATGTGTTACCTCGGCATTAGATATGCAATCATTTGGGAATATTTGATTTTCTAAGTACCTAGGTATAACTGGAAAACCACAATTCTCCATTATTTTTGGATTATATCCATTGAATATTGCAGACCATGAATAAGGATGACCATTGCCAGGTGAAATTCCAATTATTCCTAATCTTAATTTTTTCATTTTAGTTTGATTAAGAAAATATTATAAAGTATTAATCATAATTAATTCATCCAATAGTTAAGAAGTTAATTGATACTATTAATTTACAATATGGGGCCATAGCTCAGCTGGTAGAGCACCTGCATGGCATGCAGGGGGTCAGCGGTTCAAATCCGCTTGGCTCCACTTAATTTTTTTAAAGTGCTTCCAATAGTCCTTAAAGGGCATTTGGTGACAAAACATTTTTTATGTACTTTTAAATTTTGTTCTTTACAAAATATTAAATCTTTTTCGTATCTTTTATTTAAATATGAGAAGGGATATTGAACGAAAATTTTATTATGATTAATTTTTAGAATTTTTAAAATTTTATATATATTTTTATAATTCCATTTACAGAAACCTATTTTCATAATCAAATTTTTTTCAAATAAGTAATTTATGGTTTCGCTTAAATCAGTTAAACTTACTTTCTTGTCAAAGTCATGCAACAATAATCGATCAACTCTTTTTGAGTTAAGAGAATTAAGTGAAAAATTTAATGAATTGAGAATATTATTTTTGTTAAGGCCAACTTCTCCACTATTATTTACATCAGCAAAAACTTTTGTTGTAACTTCGTATTTAATGCCTCTATTTAATAATTGGCCAATTATTTCTTGTGTTCTCCCTCCTGAATAAGTTGGACTAGTATCAATTCTTTTAATGCCATATTCTGATATATTTTTAAAAAAATTATATAAGTAAACTTCTTCATTTTTAATTAAAAATGGGCTCAATGTTCCTAATATAATTTTATTTTTGATTCACATCATTTTTAAAATAAAAGGGTTTCTCTTATAAACTGCACTTTACCTAATCAAAGATTAAGTAGGTGGATTACATAGAAAAATAGATATACAAAATTGTATTTAGAGACTATATAATTTATATTGATGTTGATTGTACCAGTGATCCAGAAAGATAATTTTGATATTTTAATCTTGACTACATATGATTCTGATGGGGCAGGTTTGCATAGTATATATCAAAAAAATTTATTAAAAAAATTAGGTTATTCAGTACAGATAATTTGTTTAGAAAAAAAATCTGATGACATAAACACGAAGGGATTATTGAAAAAAAAAGGGTGGGAATTATTTAAATATAAATTAAAAAGAAAAAAATATAACCTTTTATATAGAAAGATGAGTGAGAGATATTCTTTTATACATGCTTATTTGCCAAATCAAAAGAAAATTCTCAGATCATCAGTTTGGCCAGGTAGATGCAAGTTGATAATATGCAATTATTTGTCAGGCATGCTTACATTTAAGACATTGCATAATATTTGGTTGAAATATAAAAAAGTCCCAATTATGTTTTATGCAGTTGACATGGAACCTTATACAGGCGGTTGTCATTATTCTAGAGATTGTAAGAAATATCAAAAAGTATGTAGTGGATGTCCTGCCTTGTCAAAATCAAAAACAAAACAGATTGAGAATTATTTCCTAGAAAAACAAAAATATCTTAAATTGTTTAAAAATCATGTTGTTGTAGCTTCATCTGAAGAAATGAATAATCAACTAAAAAAATCTTCTTTATTTTCAAAATCTGATTTAAGAAAAATACTTATGCCTTGTGATAAAAACGTCTATGGTAAATATAATAAAACTAAAAGAGATTTACTTAGAAAAAGTTTTGGTTGGCAGGAAAGTTTTGTAATAATGATAAGGTCTTCCTCAGAGGAGCGGAAAGGTTGCAAAGAATTTATAAAAGCCTTAAATTTACTAGCAAAAAAAGATCCAATTAAACTATCTAGAATACAGCTTGTTTTAGTTGGAGATGATTTTTTGAATAAAGAATTATCAAATTTAAACTTGAATATCTTTTCTGCAGGATACATAAAACAAAAATCTAAGCTAGCAGATTTTTACTGTGCTGCTGATATTTTTGTAAATCCCTCTCTAGCAGATTCTGGACCATCAATGCTTGCCCAAGCAACAATGTCAGGAACCCCCTCGATAACAAATAATGTTGGATTGGCAAGAGATTTAATCTCATCAAATGGCATTATTTTGAAGAATAAGAAAGTAGAGGAATTATTTAAAGCAATAAGTAAAATGATGGACTTATCAAAAAATGAATTATATAAAATGAGGACTCTTTCAAGAAAAAAAGGCATTGAATTGATTTCAGAGGAAAAGTACCTTTCCATAAATAAAAAATTAATGAGGGAATTTGTAAGAAATTAATTTCCTGAGGATCTAAGGCTTTAATTACGATATTTGTTTTTAAGTATTTCTTGCAAAAAAATTTTACTTATTTGAGAGTTGGTTTTTATTATTGATTCTAAATAACTTGTTAAGTTAAGAAATTATATCTAGGGAACTTAACTAGTACATTTTTTTACTAAAATTATTTCTATGAAAAATTAGTTACCAATAATAATAACTTATGTCTTTAGATGCTGTAATACCTGTTATTTTATGTGGAGGCTCTGGTACAAGACTTTGGCCGCTATCAAGGAAAAGTTTCCCTAAACAATTTCTTTCATTTAATTTTACAGAGAATCAATCACTTCTTCAAAGAACCCAAGAGAGAACAAAAAAAATAAAAAACATACAAGATCCAATCTTAATTTGTAATGAAGAACATAGATTTTTAGTGGCAGAGCAAATGAGAAATATACAAGTTAAACCAAATTCAATTATATTAGAACCTCTTGGTAAAAATACAGCTCCCGCAATTGCAATTTCAGCAATAAAAGCTTTGGAAGTTTATAAAGACCCAAATCTGCTCATATTATCATCTGATCATCAAATCAAAGATGAGTATAAATTCGCTGAGACGATAGAAAAAGGAATTAAGTTTTCTGATCAAGGTAAATTAGTGATTTTTGGAATAACTCCAACCTCTCCTGAAGTTGGTTATGGCTATATAAAATCATTGAATCCTATCAATAAATTTTCAACTCATGGATCTGAAATTGATACTTTTATTGAAAAACCAAATAAAGAGAAAGCTCAAAAATTAATTAAAGATAATAGATTTTCTTGGAATAGTGGTATTTTTTTATTCAAAGCAAGTGTAATACTAGATGAGATAAAAAAATATAATCCAGAAATTTTGGAATTTTGTGATTGTGCATTAAAGAAGAATTTATACGATTTGGATTTTCAGAGATTAGATAGAGAAATATTTGAAAAATGCCCAAATATTTCAATTGATGTTGCAGTTATGGAGAAAACCCAAAATGCTTATGTTTTGCCATTAGATGCAGGTTGGAGTGATGTAGGAAGTTGGGATTTTGTTTGGGATATTTCTAAAAAAGATTTAGATGGAAATGTTATTGAGGGAAATGTACTTGCTAAAAATACAAAAAATTCATTTTTAAGCAGTAATAGTCGATTAATATCCGCTATAGGTTTAAAAGATTTAATAGTTGTTGAAACAAATGATGCGATTTTAATTGCTAATAAAGAAGATTCTCAGGAAGTTAAAAATATTGTTGAGTATTTAAAAAAAGAAAAAATATCACAAGGTATTGAACATCTTAAAATTTATAGGCCTTGGGGTAATTACGAATCAATAGTAAAAAGTGATAGGTGGCAAGTTAAATTACTGAATGTAAAACCTGGAGAAAAACTTTCTCTTCAAAAGCATAATCATCGTTCCGAACATTGGATAATAGTTAGTGGAACAGCAAAAGTCGAAATAGACGAAAAAGAAACTTTATTAACTGAGAATCAAAGTGCCTATATTCCTCTAGGATCAAAGCATAGATTATCCAACCCAGGTACAATTGATTTGAAAATTATTGAGATTCAAAGTGGCTCATATTTAGGAGAAGACGACATTGAGAGGTTTGATGATAGTTACGGTAGAGTAAATTAATAAAATGAGGATTTTAGTTACAGGATCGGCTGGTTTTATAGGATTCCATCTTTGCAAAAGATTAATAGAAGAGGGTTTCGAATTGGTTGGTCTTGATAATGTTAATTCGTATTATGATACCAAACTAAAGGAAGCTCGTTTAAGTCAACTTTATAATATTCCCTCAAAAAATAAAATTTCTCTAATAAAAGAGGATATTTTACATTTTGGTAATCTGCAGAAAATATTTGAGGATTTTAAACCGGATGTAGTTGTTAATCTAGCTGCTCAAGCTGGAGTTCGAAATTCTATAATAAATCCATCAGATTATATCCAATCTAATTTGGTGGGGTTTGCAAACATACTGGAATGTTGCAGACATAACAACGTAAAACATTTAGTATATGCAAGTAGCAGTTCGGTATATGGAGGGAATACAAATTTCCCATTTTCGGAAAGTGATTCTGTAGATCATCCAGTTAGTTTATATGCAGCGACTAAGAAATCCAACGAATTGATGGCACATTCATATAGCCATTTATTTGGATTACCTTCAACGGGATTAAGATTCTTTACTGTTTATGGACCTTGGGGTAGACCTGATATGGCGTTATTTCTCTTTACTAAAGCAATACTTAACAAAAAACCTATTAGAATATTTAATCACGGCAAGATGATAAGAGATTTTACTTATATTGATGACATAATAAATAGTATTATCAAAGTAATTGATAAACCTCCATCTTTAGAAAAGGATTTTGACACAAAAAATCCAAATCCTTCGAAAAGTTGGGCTCCATATAGGATATTTAATATTGGTAATTCTCAGCCTGTCTCATTGATGAATTATATAAAAGAAGTCGAGAATTCTATTGGTATTGAGGCGGAAAAGTTATTTCTACCAATTCAACCAGGCGATGTCCCTCATACTTCATCAGACTGTTCAGAGTTAGAATCTTGGATAGGATTCAAACCTAAAACATCTGTTCAAGAGGGTGTCAAAAAATTTGTGGAATGGTATAGATTTTTTTATGAAATTTGATGAGGAATTAATTTTATATCCAAGTATTGAAAACTGTACAATAGCAGTAATCGGCTTAGGGTATGTGGGATTGCCAATCGCAATAGAGTTTTCAAAAATTCAAAATAATCTCTTAAATGGTAAAAAACTAAAAAGAAAAGTTATTGGTTTTGATATTAATAAACAAAGGATTATTGAATTGCAAAATGGTTTTGATAAAACAAATGAAATAGATATGAAAAATCTACCAAGTGATATTTTGTTGAAATTCACAAATGACATTAATCATATTTACGAGGCAGATGTTTTCATTGTTACTGTTCCTACTCCAATTGATGAACACAAAAATCCAAATTTAGACGCTCTTGAAAGCGCTTCAAAAATTGTTGGAAATGCATTAAAAATAAAGAAGCAAATTATGTATTCAAAAAAAACTAATATAATTCCAATGATTATTTTTGAAAGTACTGTTTATCCTGGAACAACCGAGGAAATTTGTATTCCTATCATTGAAGAGGAATCAGGATTAAAGTGTGATAATTTTGATGAAAACAAGAGTTTTTCTTGTGGTTATAGTCCTGAAAGAATTAATCCTGGAGACCAAGAACGAAGTATTGTGGATATTGTGAAAGTTACAAGTGGTTCTAATATTAATTCCTCTAAATGGGTAAATAATTTTTATGGTTCAATAATAAATGCAGGCACTCATATGGCACAGAGTATAAAAGTTGCTGAATCGGCAAAAATAATTGAAAATACTCAAAGGGATATAAATATTGCGCTAGTTAATGAACTTGCCAAAATTTTTAAATTATTAAATATAGACACCCTAAATGTTCTTGAGGCGGCATCAACTAAATGGAATTTTCTTCCATTTAAACCTGGTTTAGTTGGCGGTCATTGTATTGGTGTTGATCCCTACTATTTAACTTATAAAGCTAAATCTCTTGGCTATTTCCCTGAGGTGGTTCTTGCAGGTAGAAGAATCAATGATGGCATGGCTAAATGGATTGTAGATCAAATTATCCTTGAGATGTGCCATAAAAATATATCTATAAAGTCTGCGAATATACTTATATTGGGTTTTACTTTTAAAGAAGATTGCCCTGATATAAGAAATACTAAGATCTTAGAAATGTTTCATTTTTTAAGGGAGTATAAAATGGATATAGATATCGTAGATCCATTGGTGGAGAGGAAATCTTTCAAAGATTCCTATGATATTGATATTTATAATGAACCAATCAAAAACAAAAAATATTCGGTAGTAATAGCATCGGTTCCTCATAGACAGTTTAAAAATATGAATTTAAATGAATGGAAAAATTTACGAAAACAAAACTCGATTTTATTTGATTTAAAGGGAATAATACCTATAGAATTGAAACCTTTGAGAATTTAACAAAAAGCATTTTTAAAATGAATAAAGTTGCATTAATATTTGGAGTTTCTGGACAAGATGGGGCTTACTTATCAGAATTTTTAATTAAAAAAGGTTATGAAGTCCATGGAACATCTAGGGATGCTGAAATTAATGATTTTAAATCTCTTGCTCAATTGGGAATAAAAGATTTAATGAACTTTCATTCTGTTTCTTTAACCGATTTTAGAAGCACTCTACAAGTTATAGAAAAAGTTTCTCCAAATGAGATCTATAATTTAGCAGGACAAAGTTCGGTCGGATTATCCTTCCAGCAACCAGTTGAAACTCTTGAAAGTATTGCTACAGCTACTATTAATATTCTTGAATCTATGAGATTTATTGGAGGCAACTTTTTATTTTATAATGCATCATCTTCTGAGTCTTTTGGAGAGACAGGCAATCTGCCTGCAAATGAAAATACACCATTTAATCCTAAGAGTCCTTATGGTGTTGCGAAAGCATCTGCTTTTTGGCAAGTTGCAAACTATAGAGATAGTTATGGGCTATTTGCCTGTTCGGGGATAATGTTTAACCATGAATCAAATTTAAGACCTAAAAGATTCGTTACAAAAAAAATTTGTAAGGCTGCTGCAAGAATTGCATTAGGAAGTAATGAAATTTTAGAATTGGGAGACTTATCTATAAAAAGAGATTGGGGATGGGCACCGGAATATGTTCAAGCAATGTGGGCAATTCTTCAGCAAAAGAAAGCTGAAGACTTTGTTATTGCTACAGGAGCGATTTATGGTCTTAATGATTTTATAAAGTACGCCTTCTTATCATTGAATTTAAATTGGGAGAAATATGTTATTTCTAATCCAAAACTATTTAGACCTTCTGAGATAAGATCTGGTTATGGATCACCTTTAAAGGCAAATAAAAAACTAGCTTGGAAAGCAAGTAAATTTATGCCAGAAGTCGCGGAAAAAATGACTCTTTATGAATTTGATAAGCTAAAAGATATAAAAAAATGAAGCAAAAATTAGGATCAATAAAGAATAATATTAAATCAATTCCTTGGAGATTAGTTTCAAAGTTAAATCTTAACAGAGGTAATGGCATTCCTGTTAAATTTATAATTGAAGATGCAAATTGGGCAATAAAAACTGTTGGACAAAGTATAAAAAATGAAATTGATATTTTTAATCCAAAACAAATTGAATTAATGACTAAACCTTATAAAGTCACTGGAAGTGTTGTACATTTTGGATCGCAATATATGTGGCTTAATTGGGAAAAATATATCTCAAAAACAAATAAATACGTAGTAAGCTTCTTTCATGGAAAACCAGATGATGGTAAAGATGTTGAAGCCCATATTGATCATTTTATTGAAAGTGTTAGTACATTACATAAAGTTGTAACTGCATCATCTTTAGTTGAAGAAAGATTATTGAAATGGGGAGTCCCTAGACACAAGCTTTATAAGATCCCTTTAGGTACTAATACTAAACTATTTAATTTACCAATCCATGATGATAAGAAGTTGATAAGAAAAATCTTAGGCATACCTGATTACTCAATAGTAATAGGTTCTTTTCAAAAGGATGGTACAGGATGGAGAGAGGGTTTAAAACCCAAGCTTATAAAAGGTCCTGACTTATTTGTATCAACATTAAAATTATTATCTGATAAGGGATATCCTATTTTTGCTTTGTTGACTGGTCCTGCCAGAGGTTTTGTAAAAGCAAAATTAAAAGAAAATGGTATTCCTTTCATTCATCAATATCCATCAAATCATAGTGATCTTAAGTCTTTGTATCATGCTTTAGATATTTATTTGATAACTTCAAGAGAAGAGGGTGGTCCTATGGGTTTATTAGAAAGTGCAGCGTGTGGAACTCCTGTTGTCTCTACAAATGTTGGAATGGCTAAAGATCTAATAATTGATCGACTTACAGGTTTCATAGTAGAAAGAACTGAAGCGGAGGAGTTATCAAAAAAAGTTGAATTTTGCATAAATTTAAAATCTGATGAAAAAATAAAACTCCAAAAAAATGCGAGATTTGCAGTATGCAAATTTGATTGGTCGATTATAGCTAGAGAGCACTGGGAAATAATTTATAAACCTCTAATAACAATAAAATAGGTCTTATTATGAAAAATCTTGCAAAGTTCTTATATCGTAAATATTGGATTTGCAAAGTTTTTCTTGAGATATTTTTTAATTTTTCTAATTATCATAAAGAAATAAAAGTTCCTAAGGTTTACTATGCAGGAGCTATAAAGGGAGACTTTGGGGGGCCATACGTGAAAATAAAAAAACTTAATAATATTTTTCCAGAAATTAAATCGAAATTTAATATCATATATGTCCTGTCAAATTCTCCTAATTTATCTTTAAGAACTATTAATCTTATTAAAAAAAAAAATATACCTTTAATACTTAATCAAAATGGTGTATTTTATCCCTCTTGGTATAAAGGTAATTGGAAAAAACAAAATCTTGTTATGGCAAATGTTTATCATTCTGCTGATTATATATTGTGGCAATCATCATTTTGTAAGAAAGCTTCTGAAAAATTTTTAGGTAGAAGTTTTAGGAAAGGAGAAATAATATATAATGCGGTGGATACAAAGAAATTTTCGCCAAAAATAAATACCTCAAGTAAATTTAAATTACTAATTACAGGAAATATTAAAAAAAACAATAGTTATAGAATTACTGTAGTCCTCCAAGCTTTAAAAGAGATTATCAAGATTAATAAAAGTGTCCACCTCTTCATCGCTGGTTATATAGAAGATTTTAATGGTTTCTCATCACAGCTAGAGAGCCTAAAAATTAGAGATTTCGTTACATTTTTAGGTCCATTTGATCAAAGTAATGCTGAAAAAATTTATCAAATAGCAGATGCCTATATTACGATGTCTTATCAAGATAACTGCCCAAGTGCTGTGATTGAGGCAATGTCCTGTGGTTTACCAATACTATATTCTGCCAGTGGAGGTATCCCTGAATTGGTGGGAACTAATTCAGGTGTGGGTTTAGATGTTCCTCTCGATTGGGAAAAAATTCATACACCTAAAATAGAAAAAATCGTTGAAGGGTTTCTCAAAATTTATGTGGATAGAAAAAATATGTCAGATTCTGCTCGAACTAGAGCAGTTGAATTATTTGATATTGAAAAATGGTATACAAGACATTTGGAAATATTCGAAAATAATATGAGAAATATTTAATTTCAAATTCTTACTTCTTCATTGGTTGATTATTTTTTAAAATCATTAATAGCTCTTTTAATGCCCTCATTCAAGCTAACTTTTGGAACCCAGCCTAAGTCTTTTATTTTGCTTATATCTAATAATTTTCTTGGTGTTCCATCAGGTTTGGTTTTGTCCCATAAAATTTCTCCTTGATAACCAATTAGATCGGCTATGGTTTCTGCTAGTTTTTTTATAGATATTTCCTTACCGCTGCCAACATTTAACCAAAACAATTTATTTAATGATGAATCCCTTGGAGAATCATCTCTTGCTATATCCCAATTTTTTAAAGCAAAAATACAAGCATCGGCTAAATCATCAACATATAAAAATTCTCTCATAGGGTTGCCGGTGCCCCAACAAACTACTTGAGATTGATTATTGTCCTTAGCATATTGAAATTTACTTATCATAGCAGGCAATACATGACTTGTTTTAAGGTCATAGTTATCTCCCGGTCCAAATAAATTACATGGCATTAATGAAATAGCATTTATATCATATTCTTTATGGAGAGCCTCACATAGCTTTAGGCCTGCAATTTTGGCAATCGCGTACCACTGATTAGTTGGTTCTAAATATCCATCTAATAAATACTCCTCTTTGATTGGCTGTTTAGCAAGTTTTGGGTAGATACAACTACTCCCAAGAAAGAGAATTTTTTTTACTTTAAATAATCTAGCTATTTCAATTAGATTAGATTGTATTTGGATATTATTGAAAATGAATTGATATGGGTATTTTGAATTAGCAAGAATCCCTCCAACCTTTGCTGCTGCCATAATAACTATTCTTGGTTTATTAACTTCAAACCAATCTTTTAGTTCATTGAAATTTAATAAATTAAGTTCTGCACTTGAAGGACAAAAAATCTTTCCGCCCATATCTTCACAGCCATACCCATTTATTATCAACTGTCTTTTTATTGCGCTTCCAACCATGCCATTGCTGCCTGCTAGATATATCTTTTCACTCAAATCCATAACTAATTTTCCGAATTTTTTTCTGCTATAACCATTTCTGATACAAGTTCCTCTAATGTGATTTTTGGCTTCCATCCAAGTTTATTTTTTGCTTTAGAAGCATCTCCCAATAATTCCTGAACTTCAGTTGGTCTATAATATCTTGGATCTATTTTAATTACAATTTCTCCAGTATCTGCTCGTCTGCCTACTTCATTTGTTCCTGAGCCATCCCAAATAATACCGCTTGAATTTTGATATTTATTCCAACCTAATTCGTTAGCAGTTAATTCACAAAATTTTCTTACAGACTCCATACGACCTGTAGCAATAACAAAATCTTCAGGTCTTTCAGTTTGAAGCATCATCCATTGCATTTCAACATAATCTCTTGCATGACCCCAATCTCTTTGGGCATCAATATTTCCTAGATAAAGATATTTATCTAATCCTTTTTCAATTCTAGTAAGACCTCTAGTTATTTTTCTGGTTACAAAGGTTTCTCCTCTCCTTGGACTTTCATGATTAAAAAGAATTCCATTACAAGCAAATATTTTATAGGCTTCCCTATAATTCACGGTAATCCAATAGGAGTATAACTTTGCTACTGCATAAGGACTTCTAGGATAAAAGGGTGTTTTTTCTGTTTGAGGTGATTCTTGTATTAATCCATATAATTCACTAGTACTTGCTTGATAAAATTTGGTATGTTTCTCCAAACCTAAGATTCTTATTGCTTCCAAAATTCTTAATGTGCCTAAGGCATCGCTGTTTGCTGTATATTCTGGAGTCTCAAAGCTCACAGATACATGACTCTGGGCACCTAGGTTATAAATTTCTTCTGGTTTTACTTGCTGGATAATTCTTATAAGATTTGTACTATCTGTCAGATCACCATAATGAAGAATAAATTTAGAATTTTCTATATGTGGATCATTATAGATATGGTCAATTCTTGAGGTATTAAAACTGCTCGAGCGTCTTTTTACACCATGTACCTCATATCCTTTTTTAAGGAGAAATTCAGCTAGATAACTACCATCTTGTCCCGTAATACCCGTAATAATTGCTTTTTTCTGAATACTCATAAAACTTTACTAATAACCGGTCAATTTAATTAACAAGAATTTTTGATATAAGGAAAACTTGTTTATTATACTAGCCTTACAAATCTAAATAACCAAAATCTTGTAGTTTAATTAAAATTTAAATAATTAATAGTCGCATGCAGTTAAAGGATTATGAAATTAAAAAAACCTTCTAAAAAAATTTTCGCAACTCTTCACAAGATTCATTCTTAGTTATTCATGCTATCTAAAAAAGACTTAGATATTTTCAACTTTATTAATCTGTGACTTCCCCTAAGAATTGGGGGAATTTTTTTAATATATGTTTTCCAAAAAATTTTTTCTTTCGTACTTAAGTATTCGAAATAACAACCCATATAATTTGATTTAAATGGAACTTTTTTATTTTTCTCGCTAAGTATTTGTAAAAGTGTTTTTGTTAAAACCTCCTCATTAATATCAAGTATTTTATTAATTTTAATCCCTTTTGAATAGTATTCGTCTAAGAAATTAAACGGGACATCATTTTTTGGCGAAAATGCAAGGGAAATTAAATTCCCAAAACTAATTTGATCTTTTTGATTTGGATTTATAAATAGGGATGGTAAACACAATGCATTCGCATGACTAGTATGCCAAAAGTGCCATAAAGTATGATGGATATAAAGAGTTTTTACACCAATGGCAAGTGCCGCGGCTCCTATACCGTTACCATTATTAACCAATATAGATTTAGAAGTTAAAAGTGAAAGTATATCAATTTTTGTTTCATCAACAAAATTAATATTTAGGTCTTTCAGATCTTGTTTTTTTAAAAGCTCTGAATTTTCAGGATGATAGAATAAAAAAATTTTTTTGGGATCAATAATTTTGCTAAATACTTTGCATAGATACTCTATATCTTCAGCAGATGCATTCCTCCAAGGTTGAGATGCGACATTTTTTTTCCTTTTATTATAGTGTTCTGTTCTTAATGCAATTATTAATTTAAATTCATTCCCATTTTGATTTAGGATTATTTTTTGTGCATTTACCCTCCATTTGAATGATTTATCGGAATCTAATAGATGAATATAAGACATTTCCCTCGTTTTTAACTTTTGGGTTAAAAGAGGACTATAAAATTTATTTATTTTTTCTCTAATATCTTTAAAAGAATAATGATAAATATTTTCAAGTACATAATTTATGGAATCATTCTTGAGATTGAAAGAGGTTTTAGCTAAGTGTTCAAGTATTTTATTGTTGATACTTTCCTCTTTTTTTATTGAGGCAATTGGTAAAAAGCCAACTTGATTAGAGCAATATGCAGAGAGTATTGCAGGTTCAATTGAAAAATGTCCAAAATATTTAGTAGAGATTCTTAATGAAATAAATTTTTGATTATTTTTTAAAATTGTTTTGAATAAAATGCAAAAAACCAGCAGTAAAAGAATACTAGGAATGAATAAAAAAGTTTGGAAAATTCTAAATTTTAAATTTTTTAAAATTTTTAAAATAAGATTCTTATTTATTTTTATAGAGTTTATATGATCATTTGAAATCATTTTATATTTTTAAAAAATTTGAATTTTCTATCTTTAAAGCCTTATTAATAATTGTCATTTGTTTTTATGAGGTAATTTCTTAAGTTTATTTTTCATTATGACTTCTTCTTAATTTATAAAAATCAACATTCAAATCCTTAAGTTTTTTTAAGTTTTTGAAAGATAAATTGTCATGTACTGAAGAAAAATTTCTCCCTCCAACGAGGTCCTTAGGAAGGGAGATTATTTTACACACATCATTTATAACTTTATCCATAGGATTAAATTTATCAGGATTATTTATCATTTCTAATGTTTTAGAGTAATTTAAACCTGCATTTTCTTTTGCATTTAATGTTTCTTTGTGAATTTTTGTCTTGACCCAACCTGGACCAATAATGGAAAACTTTATATAATTGATTTCTTTATCAAGCAATTCTACGGCTTTAATTAATGAGATTTTCCCAAGTGTGTATGAGGAATAATTTGGAGTGGCGGAATTTGTCCCACCTCCAGCAAATAAAATAACACTAGCATAATTTTTCTTAGGCCTTATTTTGATTGCATTAATTAGAGCTGCAATTTGATAACTAGAATTTTCTGCAATGGCGTTTACCCATTCATTAAGATCAATATTAATAAGTTCCCCAACTGGCTCAAGAGTTCCAATACAAGAAATAAAGAGATCCCAATTTCCTATTGTTTTTAGCCAATTTTTAAACTTTGTAGAATCAAAGTCTTTAATATCTAGCTGGAAAAAATTTGCATTAGGAATATTTATATTTGGTTTTTTTCTTTTATAAGTTCCATAAATTTCATACCCTTTTTTTAGAAGCGTATTTGTTAAGGCTATTCCTATATCAGAGCTGATCGATAATATTAATGCTTTCATATCCTCTATCAATTACACTCTATATTCGCAAATTTAATAAATTTAGGAAAACTTAATTAAGAACTTTAAATATAAATATAAATTCAATTACTTTTCTAACATGGTATAGTAATTTAAAAATTTGATGTTTAAAATTGTCTTCTTCAAGTGAATTTAAAGCAAATGAAGATATCTTGCAATCTTTATTAGAGTTACTACCTCAAGTAAAATCATATCATTCACCTTTCTCAGGAATTTATAAGTATATAGAAAAAACATCAAAATATTCTACTTTTAAATTGTTTGGGCCAAAACAAGATAATGCAGTTGATTTAGGAATTTTAGGAAAAATAAAGTTGCCTTATTTTTCTATGGGTTCTATTAACTCAACTCACTTATTTGGTTTAGATGAGTTAATTTTATTTACTTTCTATTATAAAAACAGGAAAAATTACAAAAAAGTTGCCGATCTTGGAGCAAATATAGGCCTTCATTCAATAATATTATCTAATCTAGGTTTTCAGGTGACATCTTATGAACCTGATTTAATTCATTTTAAGAAAATTACTGAAAATACCAACTCTAATTGTTTAAAAAATAAGCCGGAATTAATAAATAAAGCAATATCGACAAAAAAAGGGTTTGTTGAATTCACAAGAATTATGAATAATACCACTGGAAGCCACATAAGTGGATCTAAGGATTCTTGTTATGGTGAGCTTGAGAAGATTACGGTTGAAACCGATGCATTTAAAGATATAATTTCTAATTTTGATTTTTTAAAAATTGATATTGAAGGCCATGAAGCTGATGTCCTATTAAGTACTTCTTTGGAAGATTGGGAAAATACAGATGCAATGCTCGAAGTTGGTTCTCTTAAAAATGCTGAAAAAATATTTTATTTTTTTAAAAAAATAAATGTGAATTTGTATTCTCAGAAAAGTAATTGGGCAAAAGTCAGAAACTTAGATAATATGCCTTCAAGCTATAAAGAAGGGTCCTTGTTCATATCTTGTAAACCAAATGTGCCGTGGTGAGCAAAAAAAAATTATCAGATTATGTTGCTGAATTTATTGCTAAAAAACGAGTTAAATCAGTATTCGCAATTTCTGGTGGTGCTTCACTGCATTTAATTCATTCAATAAATGATCATCCTGAAATTAATTATGTTTGTACTCATCATGAACAAGGTGCAGCTATGGCTGCAGATGGTTTTTCAAGGGTTTCTGGAAACATTGGAGTTGCAATTGCAACTAGTGGACCAGGAGCTACAAACCTCATAACTGGTATTTGTTGTAGCTATTATGATTCTGTACCCTTATTAATTATTACTGGACAAGTCAGTACTTTTAGAATGTCAGGTGATACTGGCGTAAGACAAATAGGTTTTCAAGAAACTCCGATTACTGAGATAACAAAAGAAATTACAAAATATTCGACTACACTTAAAAACGCAGATGATATTAGATTTGAGCTGGAAAAGTGTTTCTTCATTGCTAACGAGGGAAGACCTGGCCCTGTCCTACTTGATATTCCAGATAATTTGCAAAGAGCTATTATTGATGAGGATAAATTGAATACTTTTCAAAAAAATAATGAAATTAAAACTGCTTTCCCGTCTTCTGATGAATTAAGCTATGAAATATTAAGTGCGATTAATGAAGCAGAAAGACCAGTTGTTATTGCGGGTTGGGGGATCCATTTAAGTAAAACTGAAAAAGAATTTATTGAATTCATAAATAGCTTTCAATTACCCGTAGCCTTAACTTGGGGAGCTTCAGACTTAATCGAAAGTGATAATAAATTATATATTGGAACATTTGGGACGCATGGAATGCGGCATGCAAACTTTGCAGTGCAAAATGCAGATTTAATCATTTCATTAGGAAGTCGATTAGATACAAAATCAACGGGCTCTCCAATAACAACATTTGCAAGAGAAGCTAAGAAAATTATGATAGATATTGATCCAAGCGAATTATCGAAATTTAAATCTTTTGGATTAAGTTTTCAAATTTTAGTTCAAGATGATTTAAAAAGATTTTTCAAAACTTTAAAAAAAACAAAAAATGTATTGGTAAAAACCAGCTCTAATAAAATTTGGATAGAAAGAATTAAAAATTGGAAAGAGAAGTTTAAAGATTTTGATATTAATCAATCAAAAGATGAAAAATCTAATATTGACCCCTATGATTTTTTTGAAAAGTTGTCCAAAAAATTTAAATCTAATACATCATTATTCATTGATACTGGCTGTTCAATAGCATGGGCAATGCAAGCAATGAGATTAAAAAAAGGAGTAAGAGTATTTCATGATTTTAATAATACAGCTATGGGTTGGGCACTGCCTGGATTAATAGGAGGACACTTTGCTGACCCTTCGAGAGAAAACATATGTATTGCAGGCGATGGAAGTTTTATGATGACTTTGCAAGAATTGGCTACAGTTCTTCATCATAAGATTAATCTCAAACTGATTATTATAAATAATGCTGGTTATTCAATGATAAAGCAAACTCAAGATCAATGGCTTAAATCAAATTACGTAGCTTCTTCAGAAGAAGGAGGTTTATCCTTCCCTAATTATAAAAAAATCTCGGAAGCATTTGATTTAGAATATCTCGAGTTATCGTTTAAATCAGATTTAAATGAAAAACTAAATAAATTTTTAAATTCTAGAGGACCTGTTTTATTCAATGTTAAAGTTCCAAAAAATGCAAGAGTAAAACCACAAGTTAAATTTGGAAGACCTAATGAAGATATGGAACCTTTATTACCAAGAGATATATTTAAAGAAAATATGATAATTCAAACTTTAGATCTTTCAGAAGAAGTATAGAGTGAAGCTAATTGAAATATTAAAAAAAATTTTTAAAAAAACTTTAACTAAGTCAAGATTCCCTATCTTTAAAATATTGAATTTTTTTTCATTGAAATGTCAATTCTTAAGTTTTAAATTAAGGATTAAAAGGATAAAAAATCATCAATTATTAATGCTGGATAATTGTCAATTCCAGAGATATAAACTATCAAATGATTTTGAAGATTTTGTATCAAAGATATATTTTATAGTTAAAAATGATAAATTAGAAATTTATATTTTAGAGAAATTTTTTTTCTTATTAAATTTCAGTAATAGAAGAAATTTTTATTTAAGATTCGTTAAAGATTATATTACTAATGTTTATTTAGATTTTAATAATTTACCAAACTTATTCCCATTTATGGTGACACCTTTTATCTTAGTTGGAGACTATAAAATGGCTGATAAAATTATTTTTATATTAAGAAAAAAAAAAGATAAATTTTATGGAAGATATTTAAAACTATATGGAGAGAGGACATACCTTACTGCAATCGGGCATCTATGTTTATTTGCTTATTATTTAAAAGCTAGAGATATTAATTTTCTTGGATATGATGAATCTTCATTTCTTTATGATAAAGAAAAAATTTCAAATAATTTGTTTTTTGAGTTAATACTATCAAAAGCAAAAAAATTAAATGTAACGATTAGATCAACAAATAAATCTTATGATTATCTAAGCAACGAAGATCACGAAATGGAATTATGGCCATGTAAAGAACAAAAAAAATATCTCTTTGCTAGGGAAATGCAGGGAATAGTTGAAGAAAAATGGAGAGAAATTATGGGCAGAGATAATTTTTTTGAAGTTCCTGAAAATGTTATTTTAAAAGCTAAAGAAATTATCAATAATAAGAACTTTAATTCAGAAAAATGGTTTGTAGGTATTCATCTTAGGACATCTAATGATGACAGAAAACTTAGAAATGCAAATTTGGAAAATATTTTTCAAATATGTAATCAAATTGAAAATGAAGGAGGAGCAATTATCTTTACAGGAACTAATAATTTTATGAACTTTAATAATAAAAAAAATATCATATTTATAAATGAGTTAAATATTACTAAAAAGGAAAATGAAATATTGCAATTATATGTATGGTTTAAAGCTGCTTTTTTTATAGGAAATCAAAGTGGAGGAACTCATCCTCCAAGCCTTTTTGGAACTCCCACTATTTGGGTTGATGTTCATCCTACAGTTCAGGCAAGACCTCCATCAAAACTAGATGTGGTGATTCCAAAAAGGGTTTTTAATTTAAAAAATAAAAAGTACTTAACTTTTAATGAAGCAAATTCATATGAGCATTATCGATGTCAAACAGAATCTGAATTTCTTGCTAATTTTTCAGGGTATGATATCCAGCCTTCAGATTATAAAATCATAAATAAAGTTCTTCACCACTACATTCAAAAGTTTGGTACAAAAAAAATAGACAAAAATAATAATTTTCCAATTCATAATGAATTTGTTCCCCAAGAAAAAGGTGCATATTATGCAATTTGATAATTATAATTTCAAAGAGTAAATCTTAAATTTATAAAATTATTTTTAAAAAATTAACTCATTTAAGAATTTGAAGGGATTTTAAAAATTTATTATAATTCTTTTTTTATTGCTATAAGTGCTTTAAAATTAGGTATGTTTATTAAATTCTGAAAAATTTATTTTGAATGATAAAGAGAGAATTTTTGAAATTGAGAATGAAATTCATCTTAAAATATTGCCTGAATTTTGTCCGGCTTTATTCTTAGATAGAGATGGTGTAATAATTAAAGACATTGGATATATTTCAAAACCAAAAGATGTAGTTTTAGAAAAAGGGATCAAAAATCTTTTGAAGTTTGCATATGAAGAAAAAATCCCAGTTATTATAGTTACTAATCAATCAGGAATATCTAGAGGATATTATGATTGGCATGATTTTGATGAAGTAAATAAACGAATGCTCACTTTAATTGGACAACCTTCTCCAATTGTAGCAATTTTAGCTAATAGTCATTTGAATAATTCAGAAAATAATTGGCGAAAACCAAATCCAGATATGATAAATTTTTCAGCCAAAAAATATAATATTAATACTTCTAAATCTGTTCTAATTGGGGATAGACTTTCTGATATGATTGCTGGCTGTAAAAGCGAAATTCATACTCTTATGCATGTTAAAACTGGCCATGGCGAAAAAGAATATAAAAAAATATTGAAGTATTGCGACAAGGATAATTTTTTGATAGACCAAAAAAAATCAAAAATTGTTTTCCTCAAGAATTTAATCGAATATCCATTTTAAGTAACTTATAAAATAGCTATGTTTAGTAATTTTGATTTTTGTATTGCAGGTGGGGGAATGGTAGGACTAAGCATTGCAAATCAACTTATAGAAAGAGGCATATCATCTAATATTCTTATTCTTGATAAGGAGTGCGAACTTGGTCTTCACAGCTCTGGATTAAATAGTGGAGTGCTTCATGCAGGTTTGTACTATGACCCAAAATCTTTGAAAGCAAAAGTTTGTGTCTCAGGAGCTCAAAGATTAAAAAGATGGGTAAAAGAGAGGAATTTACCCATAAATGAATGTGGGAAAGTTATCTTGCCCCAAGATTATTATTTGGATAAACAATTGGATTTGCTTTATCAAAGAGGCAAGGCAAATGGAGCTAATGTTGAGATGTGGGATGAAAAAGATTTAAAATCTAATGTTCCCCTTGCAAGGACATCTAGCGGAAGAGCACTTTGGAGTCCAAATACCTCTGTAGTGAAATCCAAGCTTGTTTTAAAAAGATTAGAAAATGAGTTAAAGGATAAAAAAGTAACTTTTAGATTAAATCAAAAAAATTGGATTATAAATCCTTCTAAAAGAGAAATTCATCTTAATAATGATGAAAAAATAAGTTATTCTCATTTTATTAATTGTGCTGGACTTAGGGCAGATGAGGTGGCACAAAAGTTCTCATTAGGTAAGGAGTATACATTGATACCATTTAAAGGCCTCTATTGGGAAATAAAAAATAAATTAAATTTTGAATTAAATACTAATATTTATCCTGTTCCAGATTTAAATGTCCCCTTCCTTGGTGTTCATTTTACTCCTACTGCAGATTTAACTCCTAAAATAAATATAGGTCCAACAGCTACATTGGCTCTTGGAAGAGAGAACTATGCTAATTTAAAAAATATTGAGCCAATCTCAAGTGCATTTAATATTATGTTGTTGGCAAACCAATATTTACTTAATAAAGCTAATTTTAGAAATTATGTTCACAATCAATCCCTTCTTTTTTTTAAACCATTAATGATTAGAGCAGCTAAGAAGTTAATTCCATCAATTAATGCAGAAGACTTAGAGATAAGCTCAAAAGTGGGTATTCGGCCTCAATTATTTAATAAAAATACCCAGAAACTGGAAAATGACTTTCTCTCGGTAAAAGGTCAATCAAGTACTCATATTTTAAATGCAATATCACCTGCTTTTACCGCTAGTTTTGCGTTAGCTGATTTAATAATCGATACTAACCAAGATAATTTTTAATGAAAAAAATAAAAGCTTTACTCCTATCTGCAGGTTTTGGTACTAGATTGAGACCTCTAACTTTAAAGACCCCAAAATGTTTAGTGAAAGTAAACGGAGTTCCTTTATTGAGTCATTGGTTGCTAAAGTTAGAAAAGTTGGGATGCGAAGAAGTCATTATCAATACGCATTATTTAAGTCATAAAGTATTGGAATTTTTAGATTCATATAAATCCAAAAAATTAAAAATAATTACATCCTATGAAAAAGAAATTTTAGGTACTGCGGGAACACTTATGAAACATATAGAATTTTTTGAAAATTCTACTGGCCTTTTAATACACGCTGATAATTATACTAATGATAATCTAACTGATTTTCTTAATAGTCATTATTTGAGACCTAAAAATTGTATTATGACTATGTTGACGTTTGATACTGCCGATCCGAAAAGTTGTGGCATTGTTCAAAAAGATAAAGACGGTAGAGTTATCGAATTTTATGAAAAATCAGATAAAGACTTCGGAAAATGTGCTAATGGAGCAATATACGTTTTCGATAACGAATTTACAAAAATGTTGAAAAATTTATCTTGCGAAATCAAAGATTTTAGTCTAGATGTTCTACCTCTAATGATTGGAAAAACCTTTTCATTTCATACTAAAGAAATATTTATGGATATTGGTACTGAGGCTTCATTAAAAAAAGCTAATCTTTTAGCTTCACTAAACAAATATCAAGAGCATTAATTTCTATTTAAGATGAAAAACGCCAATGACATAAATTTCAACAAAAAATTTGATGATTTTGTTAGAGGATACACCTCAAATTTAATGAACTGTTTTTCTAATGAAATGAATCATAAAATTTTTTATCTAGCTAAATGTTTAGGTGAAGTTTGGAAATCAGGTAATAACGTCTTTTTATGCGGAAATGGTGGAAGTGCTGGGAATGCAATTCATATTGCTAATGACTTTATATACGGCGTTGGGAATTGCGGAAAAGGATATAAAATTCCAGGAATAAGAGTAAGCGCTTTAAGTGCAAACCCAGCAATACTTACATGTTTGGGCAATGATATAGGATTTGAAAATATTTTTTCTTATCAACTAAAAGTACAGGCTAAAAAGAATGATTTGTTGATTGCACTCTCTGGAAGCGGTAATTCTCCTAATGTAATATCGGCAATAAATACTGCAAATCAAATAGGCTTAAAAACTTTTGCGATATTGGCATTTGACGGTGGAAAATGTAATGATATAGCAAATTATCCATTACATTTCAATATTGATGACATGCAAATTGCTGAAGATTTGCAACTAATAATAGGACATTTATGCATGCAATGGTTATCTAATAATAAGTCCGAATTTTTTGGATAGTTATGATAGAAATTGATTTTATGAGCTCATTGCACAAGAGCACTAAAAGAGATTATTTAAAAAGAGTTAATGACCCTATTTACCCAAAACATAAAGCCGCTGAATTAGCGAAAAAATTTGATTACGACTATTGGGATGGCGACAGAAGGGTGTGTTATGGAGGTTATAAATATTTAGAGGGGAGATGGGAAAAAGTTGCTAAAAGAATGGCAGAGTTTTATAAATTACCCCAAAAAGCTAAGATTCTTGATGTTGGCTGTGGAAAAGGTTATTTACTATATGATTTTTTAAAAGTAATTCCTGATGCCGATATATATGGTTTAGATGTGTCTAAATATGCAGTTGAAAATTCCAAGCAAGAAATTAGAGAAAATTTAATAGTTGGCAATGCTTCTGATCTCCCATACGAAGATAATTTTTTTGATTTAGTAATCTCTATTAATACACTTCATTGTCTTGAGGCTCCAAATTTATTTAAATCAATTAAAGAAATAGAAAGGGTTGGCAAATCTAATAAGTATATTTGTGTGGAAAGTTATAGAAATGAATTAGAAAAAACAAATTTACTATATTGGCAAGTTTCATGTGAAGCATTTAATACTCCTGCTGAATGGTTATGGTGGTTCAACTTAGTGGGTTATTCAGGAGACTATTCTTATATTTATTTTGAATAATGAAAAATCGTCCTGATAATGTAAAAGCTGCAATCCTTGTAGATCAAAATCAACCTTTAGTTGTCGATAATATTGAGCTTCCTGAGAGATTATTTCCAGGACAGGTTCTTGTAAAGATTGAGTGTAGTGGGATTTGTGGTTCACAAATTGGTGAAATATCTGGTGCTAAAGGAGAAGATAAATATTTACCTCATTTGATGGGGCATGAAGGGTGTGGTTATGTTCTTGAGGTGGGAGAGGGCGTTACGAAAGTCAAAGTTGGAGACAAAATTATCCTCCATTGGAAAAGGGGTGAAGGAATAGAGTCAGTTACTCCGAAATATAGATGGAGAGGCAAAAATCTTAATGCGGGTTGGGTTACAACCTTTAATACACACGCAATAGTAAGTGAAAATAGATGTACAAAAATAGCTCATTCAGTTGACTCTGAATTAGCTTCACTTTTTGGTTGCGCTATAACTACAGGTTTCGGGGTGGTTGAAAATAATGCCAAAGTAAAAATGGGAGAATCAATTGTAGTATTTGGAGCTGGTGGAGTTGGTTTAAATATTATTCAAGCTTGTTCTCTATATTCTGCTTTCCCAATAATTGCTGTAGACATTTTTGAAAATAGATTAGAACTTGCAAAGGAAATGGGAGCAACTCATACCATAAATAGTAAAAATTTTGATGTTTTTGCAGAGATCCAAAAATTGTTAAGAGGAAATAAAGTTGATGTTTTTATTGATAATACAGGAAATACTAAGATAATAGAAAAAGGTTATGAAGTTATTAAAAATACAGGGAAGTTAATTCTTGTAGGTGTTCCAAGAAAAGGTAATAATATAAATATTTTTAGTCTTCCTTTGCATTTCGGAAAAATTATTACAGGCTCCCATGGTGGTGAAATAAATCCCACGATTGATATACCAAGATACCTTAGTCTTTTTGACCAAAATATTGCGCAATATAAAAAACTTATCACAGAAAGATTTACTCTAGATCAAATAAATGATGCAATAGAATCTATGAAAGCAGGGAAAACAGCAGGTAGGATCTTGATAGAAATGCAATGAATTCAAAATTAATAAAAATTAATCAAATTTCAAAAATTCACCAAAATGCAACTTTGGCTTATGGTCATTTTACAACTATTCATCCTGGGCATATAAGATATTTAAAACATGCCAAGACAATAGGTAAAATCTTAATAGTAGCTTTAAAAGGAGATGATATTATAAATGGGATTAATAAATATGCATTTAATGAAAGTGAAAGGGCAGAAGCTCTAAGTCTTCTATCAATAGCGGATTATATTTTATTAATTGAAGATCAAAAATTAAAAAATATAGTTGAATTGTTAAATCCAAAAGTAGTTGTTCTCGGTAAAGAGTTTGAATACTCTGAAGATAAAGAAATCCTAGATGTTTTAAAAATTCAATCAGAAAAAGATTTTAAAGTAGAGTTTCATGCAGGGGAAATTAATTATGCCTCTACTGACTTCTTAAAAAGCTCCCAAAGCGAACTCCTTTCTGCTAGGAGAAATTTATTTTTGGAGACATGCGCAAGAGAGTCTATAACTGCGGAAAAACTTTTATCATCAATTTCATCTTGGAATAATGCCCACCTACTAGTAGTAGGAGACACTATCGTAGATCAATATGCAGCATGCGAACCTTTAGGGTTAAGTGCTGAGGCGCCTGTAGTTGTTGTAAAAGAAATACAAAAGAAAGAATTTATTGGTGGTGCAGCGATCGTTGCAAGTCATATTAGAGCATTGGGAACAAAATGTACTTTTTTGTCAGTTACAGGAGATGATCATTTATCTAAAATAGTTCAGAAGGAATTGCGAAAAATGGATATCGCAGTAAGTATTATCAAAGATTCATCAAGACCAACAACATTTAAAAAAAGATATATAGTAGAAAATCAGAAATTATTCAGAGTAAGCAGACTTGAAGATCATAAACTTTCTAAAACCATTGAAGATTTAGTAATAGCTAGACTTCGCAAATATGCACCTCAAATTGACGGTATAGTTGTCTCGGATTTCGTTTATGGAGTGATGACACAAAAAATACTGGATGAGATAATTTTATTATCAAAAAAATATTCATTAATGGTCTTTGGAGATCTGCAATGTAGCAGTCAAGTTGGAGATATTACTAATTTTAAGAATTTTTCATTATTGTGCCCTAATGAAAAAGAAACAAGAATTGCTTTGAAAGATAATGAATCAGGCCTTGAAAAATTAAGTCAAAGTTTAATTAAATTAACAAAAACCAAGAAATTAGTTATGAAACTTGGTGCTGATGGTTTTATCGCTTACGATAAAAAAGGCAAAAAATTTAGAAATCAATCATTTCCTGCACTATCAGTTAATCCAGTTGATGTAGCAGGCGCTGGAGATTCATTACTCTCGGTAATGTCTGTGGGATTATCTTGTAAGCAATCAATGATGTCCACTTGCGCTATTGCATGCTGCATGACATCCATCGCAGTTGAGACAATGGGGAATAATCCAATCTCAAAAAATAAACTTATTTCAAAAATTTTAGATGTCTTTAAAACTTGATTCGATCAGATTTTTAGTAATAGGAAGCAATAGCTTCAGCGGATCTCATTTTGTAAAAGGATTAATTGATAATGGAGCAAAAGTTTGGGGTATAAGTAGGTCTAAAGAACCTAATAAGGTTTTTTTACCATATTATTGGGTTGATCAAGAATCAAATAAATATAAAGAAAAGTGCGACAATTTCTTTTTTAGATCTCTTGATTTAAACAAGGATCTTAAGGAAATAATTGATTTAATTGATGAATTTGAACCCCAATATATCGTAAATTTTGCATCTCAGGGAATGGTTGCAGAGAGTTGGAAGGAACCTGTGCATTGGTATAACACAAATATAATTTCACAAGTTGCACTTCATGATGAACTAAGAAAAAGAAAATTCCTAAAAAAATATTTACACGTCACAACTCCAGAGGTCTATGGTAGTACCGATCAAGGTTGGATAAAAGAATGCTTTAATTTCTCACCAAGTACTCCATATGCTGTAAGTAGAGCAGCCTGTGACCTTCATCTATTGAGCTTTTACAAAGCTTATGATTTTCCTGTAGTTTTTACAAGAGCAGCTAATGTATATGGTCCAGGTCAACAACTTTACAGGATAATTCCCAGAACTATATTAGGTGCTTTAACAAGAAAAGGTATGAATCTTCATGGAGGGGGTAATTCTGAAAGATCATTTATCTATATTAAAGATGTTGTTGATGCGACAATACAATTAGCACTAGGCGCTGATGCAGGTACTACTTGGCATATTTCAACTAATGAATCCATTTCTATAAAAAATCTAGTTAAAAAAATATGTAAAGAAACAAATGTTCAATTTGACCAAATAGTTAATGTCAGCGAGGAAAGATTAGGGAAAGACTTAAATTACCTATTAGATAGTAATAATCTTAGGAATAAATTTAATTGGAAAGATAACTTTAGTTTAGATAAAGGAATTGCTTTGACTTTGAACTGGTTAGAAACTAATCTGGTTACATTAAAAAATTTACCTTGGGAATATATTCATAAACCATGAAAATACTAATTACTGGAGGTTGCGGTTATAAGGGTTCTTATTTAATCCCATTGTTACTTGATGCTGGCCATGAAATAACTTCAATTGATACTCAATGGTTTGGGAATTACCTAAATAATCATAAGAATTTGGAAAATCTGAAATTAGACATAAGAAATGTAAAAGAAATTCCTTTTGAAGGCAAAGATGTTGTTATTCATCTAGCAAATATTGCAAACGATCCTGCAGTTGAACTAAATCCAAATCTAAGTTGGGAAGTAAATGTTCTTGCAGGGCAGCAATTAATAGATCGAGCACAAAGAAATGGGGTGTCTCAATTCATTTTTGCAAGTTCGGGAAGTGTTTATGGATTAAAAGAAGAACCTAATGTTACTGAGGATCTTGAGCTAGTTCCAATTTCGGTTTATAACAAAACAAAAATGGTTGCTGAAAGAGTTTTTCTTTCTTATCAAGATAAAATGAAGGTTCACTGTATTAGACCTGCAACAGTTTGTGGTTTTTCTCCAAGAATGAGATTAGATGTAAGCGTTAATATGTTTACTTATCAAGCCCTAAAAAATGGGGAAATGACAGTATTTGGTGGTAATCAAACTAGACCTAATATTCATATAAAAGATATTGCGGCTGTCTATAAACATTTTATAGATAACCCTAATATTGATTCAGGTTGTTTTAATGCTGGATTTGAAAATATTAGTATTATAGAAATTGCTGAAATGGTATCTCAGATTATCCCTTCTGAAATTGAAATTACTGAATCGAATGATCCTAGATCCTATAGACAAGATTCATCAAAACTTTTAAAAACAGGATTCAAACCAAATTTTTCAGTCCTTGATGCTATCAAAGATATTTCAAGTCTTTATAAAGAAAACAAATTACCTGAGGGGGACAATTGCTACACAGTGAAGTGGATGAAAAAAATCAACCTTAATTGATAAATAAATGTCGGATTTAACAGATAATTTACTTAGTAGTGAACCTTGTAGTGAGGTGTATGGAAAACTTTACTACATGTTAAAAAAAATCAGATTAGTAGAGGAAAGAATTGCAGAAGAATATCCAAAACAAGAAATCAGATGTCCAACCCATTTATCCATTGGACAGGAGGGTGTACCTTCAGCATTGTCAACATTAATTGAAAATAATGATTTTGCTGTGAGCACCCACAGGGGACATGCTCATTACTTATCAAAGGGTGGAGATCTTAATCGAATGATTGCGGAGTTATATGGAAAAAAGACAGGTTGTTCTGGAGGGAAAGGGGGATCGATGCATCTAATTGACAAAAGTGTCGGATTTATGGGTACCTCTGCAATAGTTGGAAATAGTATCCCGCTTGGAGTAGGCCTCGCTCTCTCATTAAAACTAAAAAAGCAAAATAATTTAGCTTGTATTTTTATTGGTGATGGCGCAATTGAAGAGGGTTCTTTTTATGAATCTCTTAATTTTGCTGTTCTAAAAAACTTGCCGGTTTTATTTGTATGTGAAAACAATCTTTATAGTGTTTACAGCCCTTTGAAGGTTAGACAACCTACAGGTAGATCAATTTGCTCTCTTGCTAAATCTATAGGAGCTGAAGTCGCTAATGGAGATGGTAATGATGTCCTAGAGTGTAGAAAAATTTTAAGTAAAATAATTTATGAAATAAAAAATGGAGGTAAAGGTACTTGGTTTGTTGAATTTGATACCTATAGATGGAGGGAACATTGTGGACATCAATATGACAACCATATAGGTTATCGAGAGGAAAAGGAGTTTTTGTTATGGAAAAAAAGAGATCCAATAGAACTTTTTAGAAAAAAAGTATCTCATTTAGTGGATTTTGAAAGTATTGATAAATCCCTTGAAATGGAAATAAATGGAGCTTTCAGTCAAGCCAAATGTGACCCTTTTCCTGAACAGGCTGAAACCTATAAAAATATTTATGCAATTTATGATTAAAAATATTTTATGAGAAATGTAACTTTTGCTAATTCTATAAATGCTGCCTTAGAAATAGCAATGTCAATAGATAATAAAGTTATTTGCTACGGTCTTGGTGCAACTGACCCAAAAGGAATTTTTGGTACTACGTTAGGTCTTGAGGAGAAATTTGGAAAAGAAAGAGTGTTTGACATGCCTACGTCAGAAAATGCGATGACCGGTGTTGCTATTGGAGCGGGAATTGGAGGTTATAAAACAGTTATGACTCACCAGAGACTTGATTTTTTTCTATTAGCTATGGATCAATTAGTAAATAGTGCAGCAAAAATGCACTATATGTTTAATGGGGAATTAAAAGTACCAATTACAATAAGACTAATATTAGGAAGAGGCTGGGGACAAGGCCCTACTCATTCTCAAAACCTCCAATCTTGGTTTGCCCATATACCGGGATTAAAGGTTGTGATGCCCAGTTCTGCTAGAGATGCAAAAGGTTTATTATTAAGTTCAATATTTGATCCTAATCCAGTATTATTTCTTGAACACCGCTGGCTGCACAATTCTTCAAGCCCAGTAGAAGATGGTGATTACAGAATACCTTTTGGAAAAGCTAAGAAATTAAGTGAAGGAGATGACATAACTATAGTCTCTATGTCTTATCTTACGCCCGAAGCACTAATAGCAATTTCATATTTAAAAAAATATGGGATCAGTGTAGATTTAATTGATTTAAGATCAATAAAACCCATGGATTTGGAGTCTATCGTCGATTCATTGAAAAAAACTGGTAAGATTTTGGTTTTAGATACTGGATCTCTCACTTGTTCAGTTGCTTCAGATATTGTGTCCAAATTATCTACTGAATATTTTGACCTTTTTAAAAAGGCACCGGTTGTGCTTGCAATGCCTGACGTTCCGGAGCCTACAAGCTATGCCTTGACGAAAAACTTTTATATTAGAGCTGCAGATATTGCTAATAAAGTATTGAAAATATTGGGTATTGATAATTTCAACCCTTATAAAGATATTCCAGAACCTAATCCTCACGATGTCCCCGGAGAATGGTTTAAGGGTCCTTTTTAAAGAAATCCTAACTAGGATCTTTATTAGATAAGTTTAATTAAATTTAAAAAAAACTTTATTATCTTAAATTTTCAATAAACCAAGTCTTTGGGTTTTATAATCTGCTTGCTTTAGTACTTTTCGAGCCCATTCAGGATTATTTAGGTACCATTTTACAGTTTTTTCAAGTGCATCTTTGAATTTAAATTTAGGCTCCCACCCCAAATCCCTTTTAATTTTTCTGAAGTCAATTGCATACCTTTTATCATGCCCAGGCCTATCTTCTACAAAACTAATTAGTTCTTCTATGGAGTGTTTATTGTCAGAGTAATCATTTATGATTTTTGAGATAGCTTTTACTAAGTCAATATTTTTCATTTCTGAATCACCTCCAATACAGAAGTCTTCTCCAATATTGCCATCTTGAGAAATTAATAAAAGGGCATCAACATGATCCTCAACGTATAACCAGTCCCTAACTTGCAAACCATTCCCATATAGAGGAATTTTTTCACCTTTAATTATCTTTTGTATTGTTAACGGAATCAATTTTTCAGGGAATTGCCATTCTCCAAAATTATTACTGCAATTAGTAACAATAAATGGAAGTTTGTATGTGTGTCGCCAAGCTCTCACTAAGTGATCACTACAAGCTTTGCTTGCTGAATATGGAGATTTTGGTTCATATGGAGTTAATTCGTCAAACTTACCACCTTCTTCTAATGATCCAAAAACTTCGTCAGTACTTATGTGTAATAACTTAAATTTCTCAACTTTATTATTTTTTAAATATTTTCTTATAGTTTCAATTAAGTTAAATGTTCCAATAATATTGCTGTTCAAGAATTGTGAGGGATTTTCAATTGATCTATCTACATGACTCTCGGCAGCTAAATGAAAAACTAAGTCTGGTTTAATTTTATAAAATGCTTTTTCTAATAATGAAGTATTAAAAATGTCAAGATTGAAAAATTTATATCTTTCTTTGATATTTTTATCTCTTTTTAAAATATCTTCTAAGCTTTGACTATCGCTTATTTTCGAATACTTATCTATATTGAAAACTTTGGCTTCAGAATTTTCCAGTAAATTCCTTATTAGGGCACTCCCTATAAATCCATATCCTCCAGTCACCAATATTCTTTTGAAGTTTTTCATAGTTGTTCTGTTCATTTTAAAATTCTGATTTAAGGGAGTTGATAAGGATTTCAATTGATTTTCGCCAATGAGCTGGAGTGAAATTAATAAGTTCGTAAGTTTTTTGAGAGTTTAGTAATGAAAAATTTGGCCTTTTTGCGGGAAGATCAAAAAAATCAGAAGTTACAGGAATAATTTTAGGCTCATTTATTAATATTTTTCTTTCTAAGGCAAATTCATTAATAGTTCTTGCTACATCAAACCATGAACATATCCCAGAATCAGAAAAATGAATAATTTTAGGTATTTCAACATTATTGCTATGCAGTTTTATTAATTCCCAGCAAACTTTTGATAAGTTTGATACTAAAGTAATACATCCTATTTGATCATTAACAACATTAATTAAGCTTCTATCTGAAATTAATTTCAGCATATTAAGGAAAAAGTTATTGCCAGTATTGCTTAAAACCCAACTAGTTCTAATAATTACAAAGTTATCTAGATTTTGATCACTCATTAAAAGCTTTTCTCCATAAGCTTTACTCTCCCCGTAGACATTAATTGGGTTCAAGGGATGATCTATTTCATATGGTTTGTTGTTTTTGCCATCAAAAACAAAATCAGAGCTTATGTGTATGAGTTTACCTCCATTTTCTCTAAGATACTTAGCCAGATAATAGGGACCCTTGCCATTAACTTTAAAAGCAAGATTTTTCTCCCTTTCTGCTTGGTCAACTGCCGTGTAAGCTCCGCAATTTAAAACCCAATCTGGTTTAATTTTTTCGATAATATTTTTACAAGAAGAATCATTACTTAAATCTAATACTTCCTTATTTGCTCTAATAATTATTAGTTCATCATCTTTGATTTTTGAGGGGTAACTCAAGGCTAAACTTTTTCCTAACTGGCCTTCAGCCCCAGTGATTAATATTTTCATTAAAAAAATTCCTCTGATAATAATTCATCGATTCTTTTACCTGATGCATCTTTGTCAGATAGTAAGGGAGTTGTACTTAACTGCAACCAATTTATTGATAAGTTAGGGTCATTCCAAATAATTGTTCTCTCAGCTTCTTGATGCCAATGATTATTTACTTTATAAATCAAATGAGCATTATCGCTAAGGGTATAAAATCCATGGGCATATCCCTCTGGAATAAATAGTTGCTTATGATTACCTTCGGAAAGTTTAACGCCTCCCCACTGTAGAAATGTTGGACTATCTTTTCTAATATCAACTACTACATCATAAACTTCTCCAGATACGCACTCTATAAATTTTGCTTGAGAATATGGTTCTATTTGGTAATGAAGCCCTCTGAGTGTATTTTTTTTTGAATATGAATGATTTTCTTGACAAAATACTGTTGTTTTTACCATTGAATTGAAACTTTCTCTGTTCCAACTTTCGTAAAAATAACCTCTATTATCCTCAAAAATTTTGGGGATAATTAATTTCACATCACTAAAAGAAATTCCACTATTTGTGATTAATTTTTCTAATTGCATGTTGTCTAAATTATTTCTTGATTAATTAGATTACTTAGATATGAGCCATAACCACTTTTTTTATGTAGGTAAGCTAACTCTTCTAATTTATCTGAGCTTATCCAACCTTTCCTCCAAGAAACCTCTTCAGGACAACCAACTTTTATTCCTTGACGCTTCTCTAGGGTACGTATAAAAGCTGATGCCTCATAAAGAGAATCGAAAGTACCAGTATCTAGCCAAGCCATACCCTGATTCATGAGCTCGACGTCAAGCAAATTATTAGATAGATAAATTTGATTAATCGCTGTAATTTCTAATTCCCCTCTTTCAGATGGTTTTACTCCTTTAGCAATTTCTACAACATTATTGTCATAAAAATAAAGTCCAGTTACTGCTAATTTACTTAAAGGAACTTTTGGTTTTTCTTGAATGCTGATAACTTTTTTATCTTTATTAAACTCAACTACTCCATATCTCTCGGGGTCGCTTACTTGATATGCAAATATTGTTCCTCCATTTTTCTTTTTAGTAGCCTTCTCGAGTTTTGTATTATTTTCAAAACCGTAAAAAAGATTGTCTCCAAGAATTAAACAAGAGGGATGATCTTTAATAAAATCAGAACCAATAATGAATGACTGAGCCAAGCCATCAGGATTTATTTGAACCATGAATTGTATATTTATACCCCATTGACTTCCATCCCCAATCAATCTCTTGAAAGCCTCGAGATTTATTTCGTTTGTTATCAAAAGAATTTCTCTTATGCCTGCCTGCATCAAAGTACAGATTGGATAATAAATCATTGGTTTATCGTAAACAGGTAATAATTGCTTGCTCAAACCATTTGTTATTGGGTATAGTCTCGAACCTGTTCCTCCAGCAAGTATTATTCCTTTTCTTTCTAAATTTTTAGTCATTGTGTTTTACTGAAAATTTAGAAATTTATTTTTGATTCTTTAAACCAATATAACTGATATCAATATATTCTTTAAGTGCATCTTCCCAAGGCCTCATTATATTTATTTTTCTTAAATCTAATTTTGTAGTTAGTAGTCTTTCAGATAGAGGCCTTGGAGCAAAATAATCTTTAGCAAAATAATCAGAAGAAACTGATACTAAATTAACTTTATCTTCAAGATTTAAATATTGGAGAATTTTTTTTGCTACCTCATATCTGCTCGTTACCCCTTTGCAAACCATATTATACAATCCCCAATATTCTTTAGATAAAATCAATTCCACGTTCCTCGCAAAATCATAGGTATAAGTAGGAGTTCCCATTTTATCATTTACTACATAAATTTCTTTTGCTCCGTTTTTTAATTGTGTAGCAATTTTATTAACAAACTTTTTATCTTTTTTTTCACCTCCACCCATCATCCAACCCGCTCTGCAAATTAGATATCTTTTAGCATTTTCTTTTACAAAAAGTTCTCCCATGTATTTAGACCTAGCATACACTCCTAGAGGATTAGGTTGACTCCAGTCATCATAAGTATCTTGTTTCCCATCGAATATTCCTGCAGTAGAAATATATAAAAGAGGGATATTAAGTTGATTAGCTATAAAGGTAGCGTTTTCAACTGATAACGTGTTTGTTAAATAAGCATCATTTATTTCTTTCTCGCAAAATTCTAAGTTAGTATAGGCTCCTAAATGAAATAAATAATCTGGATTAAATTCTAAAACATCTTTTTTATAAGATTCAAAATCTCGAAAATCTAAAAAACTGAGCCATTTTTCGTTCAAATCGATGTCTGTACATTTTAATTCGAAATTTTTCTTGAAAATTTGGTAGAAAGCTTCTCCTAGCATTCCTCCAGAGCCTGCGATATAAATTCTTTTCATAATCTTTTTTATATCTTTAAAATATAAGTGAATGAAATCCAAAAAGATGATAATTTGAAGTAAAAAATATTATTTATTAAACTTGATTATTTTTTACAAGATAATTAATAAATTTGAAATTAGATGGGTATTGATTTTTTAAATTTTATAAAAAGGATTTTGGATAATATAATCTATTTAAGAAATTAACAAAAAATGATTAAGAATGCTGATTTAACAATCTGTATCCCTGCTTATAATAATAATGAAAGTCTTGAAAGAGCTTTAAATTCTATTAAAGACCAAACAATTGCTAATGAAATTGATATTTATATCTCTGATGACTGTTCTCCAACCCCAATTAATCAAAAAAGACTTGAACCTTTCAAAAAATACTTTAATAGTTTCAAGATAATTAGACAACATATTAACTTGGGAGTTCTTTCTAACGCTGAATGGCTTTTTAAAAATATTAAAACTGATTTCTATACTTTTCTTCAACATGATGATGTAATAGTGGATGTGAATTTCTATAAAAGAGCTATTGAATCTTTTCATAAAAATAAAAACTTGGTATGTTATTTTGGTAATTCAGTTCTTTCAAATGAAAACCTTAAAGGTCGATCAGATTTTGAGAAAGTTATTAATAATTCATCTTCAATGTACTCTATTTTTGATCCTGACTTGGAAGGTCTAAAAGATGACTACTCCATCAGTGGGGAGGACTTAATACTAAATCTTATTAATCAAAATTTAAAATTTAATACCTCTTGGTCTGCTGTTATTTTTTCTAGAGAAGCTTCTTTAAAAGTAGGAGGTTTTGGCGGGGGATATACTTTATCTATGGGAGAGGCATCAATATTGAATATTTACAGGGAGGAAGAGCATTTCGCTTTATTGTATTTATTGTGCTGCTTTGGAGAATGCCAATTAGAAAAAAAACCATCAGTAATAAGGATATTAGAACCTTCAAGTTTTAGCCGATCTCCTACTCATCCAGGAATATTAATGACTCAAGATTCATCTGTTTTTGCAATGTATAAATTGGCAAGCGTTATTGAAAGATCATTTAATACAAAATCTTCAGAAAAAATAATACAACTTATTTTAATTCATATTTCAAATCATGCCCTTAAATACGAAAACTCTCAAACCAAAAAGTTTTTTATTTCATATAAACTTAAAAATAAAAGTTATTGGCCACTTGTTAAAAAATCATTGAATCAATCTAGACGACTTAGGTCAAAAATTGAATTTACAAACTTGTTAAAAGCTTATTTTAGATATTATAAAAATCTTTTCCTAAAAAAAATTATTAAAGATAAAGAAACTTTTTATTATTATGCAAATTTCAAATTTATTAGGTTTATCAAATCTCAAATTAGAAAATTATTAAAAAAATAAATTCTTCTATAGTTAAAATGAAATTTTTTTGATCTATTTAAATATGAAACAAAAATTCCTTATAAAGTACTTTCTATTAATAGAATGATGTGTATATTTATTTGTGAAAATTTTCATTGAAAATATTAATAAAAAAAATTTTTAAATTGTTTGGATATAAATTTGAAAAAATAGAAGGTTCTTGTAATTCATCATCAGAATATTTACTAAATTCTGTATTTGATAAAAAATCGAAACTTATAATTTTTGATATTGGAGCTCATATTGGTGAAAGTGCAAAGAAATATTGTCAACTTTTTAAGAATTCACAGATATATTCATTTGAACCTTCACCAGATTCATATAAAGTTTTAAACACTTTAAATTTTAAAAATCTTAAAGTTTATAATTTTGGCTTTTCAAATAAGAAATCAAAAGAAAAATTTTCAGTAAATCAAAAAAGTGATACAAACTCCTTACTTCTATTTGCGAAAAATGCTAATAAACAATGGGAAATAAATTCTTTAAATAACCTAAACACAATTATTTGCGAATTTAATACAATTGATAACTTTTGTTTTGAAGAAAAATTAAATTTAATTGATTTTATGAAGATAGATGTTCAAGGAGCAGAGTATTTAGTTTTAGAGGGAGCACATAATACTCTCTTGAATAAGAAAATTAAGTTAATTCAGCTTGAGGTAATTATTTGTAAAACATATGAAAGCCAAAAAACAATTGGGTTTTATATTAATTTTCTCGAATCATATGGATACAGGTTTTTAAATTTTTCTGATTCAGTTGTTAGAAGTGGCACATTAATACAATCAGATTTATTTTTTACAATTTAATATTGTGTATCTTTATTAAATATTGATTATTGATATCTAATTATGGATAGATTTTATTTAATTCAGAATTTAGGGATAAAACTAATATAAATTTAATGAATATTTTAAAGTTTTTTAAATTCCAATTTTTTTTTAATACTTATATTTTTCCAATTTGGAAACTTTTAAAGCATTCTAATGTTTCTAATAAAAAGGTTGGATTGATTATGATTCTAACCTTTTTGGGATCATTTTTTGAAGGTATTTTTATATTTCTATTGGCTCCTTTTACAAATTCAATAATTGCTCAAGATTCATCTAATACTAAAGATATGAACTTTTTTTCGATAATTTATAATTCTCCATTTATTTTGTTGATTTGCATTATTATTGCACTATTTATTAAGTCATCTTTAAATACTTATAAAACATATTATGTAACTAAACTAATTTACATTATTAGAAAAGATCTAAGGATTAAACTTATTGAGTCTGTTTTAGACACATCATGGAAGAGAAGACTGGAAGGCGGAAAATTATTAAATGCTTATATAGAATCTTCTACTATTGCAACTCAAACTATTCTTGTTGTTAATGATATATTAACTAATTTATTTTATGTATTAGCCATAATGGTGCCTTTACTTTTAAAGGTCTCATTTGATGTCATTTTTATATTCTTTTTCTTGGGAATTATTTACTATTGCATTATTTATTTTTTATCAAAGAAAGGTAGAAATTTAAGCTTTAAAAATTTAGATTCTAATCAGAAATTATCACAATTGGCTACTGAAGTTATTAGGGGTACAAGAGAGTTACAAATATATGGATTTAAGAGGACTTTACTAAGTGAAATGATTAATGAAGAAGATAAACTAGTTAAAAACCAATCAATTTCGTCTCTATTACTAAGACTTCCATCAGTTCTCCCATCTTTGCTAATTACGCTTGTAGTAATTTATGGTTACTTTTCAGAAGGTACTGAAAATATTTATTCTATATCTGCTCTTATAGTTACAGCTCTTGTGGCTGTTCAGAGGATAGGCCTCTATTTATCAATAGTTGGGCAGAAACTAACTATGATTGGGACAGGAGCTGCAGAAATAAATTATATACTCAAGGTGATTGATTACAAATCTGCTTCTAAAGGTAAAAAAATTAAAATTAATAACAGCGATAAAAATTCAATAAGCATTAATAATTTAACTTTCAACTATGGCAATAATGCGGAACTTTTAAAAGATTTAAACTTAACTTTTAGTTCTGGTAAAGTTTCAATAATATTAGGCCCTTCTGGTTCTGGAAAATCTTCGTTGTTTAGCCTTCTTTTAAAGGAATGTAAGCCTCTATATGGTGATATTAAGGTAAATGATTTATTGCTAGAAAAAATATCTAAAAGTCATTGGTATAGTAATTTATCATTCGTTTCTCAAACCCCTTTCATTTTTGGTACTTCTATTTTAAATAATATAAAATTAGGGAAATCCAACGCGTCATTTAATGAGGTTTTTGATGCATCAAAAGAATCGGGTGCATTAGAGTACATCAATAAATTATCAAAAAAATTTAAATTTGAGGTTTTAGATGGAGGAACTAATTTATCTGGAGGTCAATGCCAATTAATTTCTTTGACTAGAGCTATTTTAAAAGATGCTCCTATCGTATTTTTAGATGAACCCTCTAATAATCTTGATAATTTGTCAGTTACTAGATTAAAAAATATTCTTTTATCATGGGCCAATAGAAATAAATTAGTTCTCGTCATAACACATGATAAAAGACTTATTGATGAAAGATTTGATGTTTATGAAGTTTCCGATTTTAATTTGTCTAAACTAAAAATAAATGATTAATCTTGGAATTTTTTATTAATAAATTTATTAATAAATAGTTTTTTAATTTTTATCTGAAAATTTTGTAAAATATTCTCTGATGCTTTATTTTTTTGGACAATTATAAAATATCGAGATTTAATAAAAATCATAAACTCGAGAAATAAAATTAAATGAACAACTTAAAAGAACTTGTAAATTTTATAAGAGTAAAAAAAGGCCAAATACAAAGGTATCTAAAAAAAATTTTTGATTTACTTTTTTCTTATTTAATAATTAGGCTTCCTTTAAAAAATTATTATTTCAAAATAAACCTTTGTTCTCTTGAGTATTTAAAAGCACTTAGTGATGAAAAAATAAAAAAAATAGGTCTTGCAAATGATAAAGGGTATTTGGCATTAAAAATAATTAAGAATTTAAAGTCTGATGATAAAAAAATGTTGGAGAAAATTGTATGGATGATTAGCTTTGAAAGATATGAACATTTTACTATTAATGATTTTGTGAAATTTTTAAAAAAGTTTGACTATAAAATAAATGACTTGAAAGATTTTTTAAATTTTATGCCATATCCCTTTGCAGTATATGGAGATTATGAAAGATTTGAATTTATTATGATATGGCTTAGGCATAGACTAGATAATAAATGTCATAGAAAAATTGGGATATATAATGAATCCTCTATTTTTACATCAATTGGTCATATGACTCTTTTGGTTTCATTACTTAAAGCAATAGATTTAAAAATAATTGATAAAGAAAATACCAATTTAGGTTTCGTAATAACAAAGACTCAAATAGCTAATATCGAATATGCAAAACTTTTAATTGATAAATGTAAGAATATAGATATAGAAATAGCTAGGGATTTAGAAAAATCATATTTAGATTTTGAACCTAACTTAGAGCTATGGCCTGCAACTTTTACAAACAATTATATTTTTTCAAGGCATTTATTTGGTTTGGTGGATGGGTGTTGGGAATTAAAAAATAGTAATAAATTCCTGAAATTAAAAAAAGAACATTTAAAAGTCGCAAAAGATATTTTTACTAAAAATTATGGATATTTGCCCAAGGATTTTGTTGGGATGCATTTTAGAATTGCCAATGATGCAAAAACAGCAAGAAATACATCTAGGTTTTCTGCAAAGTATGCCTTAAATATTTTAAATAAAAAAGGTATTAAAACAATATTGGTAGGTAAAAAATCAAATAAGAGAATTTATAAATCTGATTCAATCTATAACTTTAAGCAATCGGAAAATCTCATCGATACCACAAAATTAAAATTATCAAGATATGAAAGAGAATGTTTACAATTATACATATGGTCTGAAGCAAGATTTTTTATAGGAAGCTTAAGCGGAGGCACAATGCCCCCTCAAACATTTGGTACCCCAACCATTTGGCTAGATACTCATCCCCAAGCGCATGTTAGATTGCCATCCATTCATGATCATATTATTCCCAAGCAAGTTTTTTATATAAAAGAGAACCGATTTTTAGAATTTAATGAATTATTTGAAGATAAACATATTCCCTCGCAATCTGAAGACTTTTTATATCTCAAAAATAAAGGTTATAAAATTGTAAGCTGTTCAGAAGATAAAATTCATAAAAGTATTAATGATATGATTATTAAAACTAGCAAAGAGAACAATGAAGTTATAATTTCTGATTTTAAAAAACAAATTTATTTAAATGCCTTAGAAAATTTATTTAAAAATGGAAAGTTCCTTAAATTTCAATTTGGAGCTATTTATTATTGAGCTTTTTATGTACATTTAAATCAACTCAAAGATTAGATACTAAAAACTGTAGTATGATTTTTTCGATATGATTAAATACAAATTTTGTAAAACTAAATTTATATGAAAAAAAAAATATTAAATAATTTTCTAGATTTGAGTATTAAAAGGAAAAATAAATTAACTAAAATGAATTTTTTTTCTAGGTTAATATTTTTCCCTAGTATGGTATCTCAAAGTATTTTATGTTTTTTTCTAGTAAAATTAAACTTGTCTTTCCCTTATAAAATAAATACTTTTTGGGGAAAAAGAATGAAAGTTATATTACCAGAAGTTATTTCATCTGACTTAAGAAGATTTGGATTTATAGAAGATTCTGTAGCCTCTTTTATTATAAATAATTGTTCAAAAGGTAATACAGTTATAGATGTTGGTTCACATTTTGGATTTTTTTCTTTGTTGATGTCAGAAGTCGTTGGAAATGATGGTAATGTTCACTGTTTTGAACCAACACCAAGTACATTTTCTATTCTGAAAAGAAATGTTTTTAATATGAAAAATGTTTTCATTAATCAAAAAGCAGTTTTAGATAAAGAAATTGAAATTCAATTAAATGATTATGGATTAGCTTCATCAGCCTTTAATTCCATAAATAACTCTAGAGAAAAAAAGAGGAATTATAAATTTAATCAATCTAAGATATCAGTTAAGACAATAAGGTTAGATGATTATGTTCTTTCTAATAAATTAAGACCTTCTTTAATAAAAATTGATGCAGAAAGTTCAGAATATAGAGTTCTTAAAGGGATGGATTATATTTTGAACAAAATCAGACCAATTTTATGCATAGAATTAGGAGATTTAAATGTTGATGACGTTAAATCAAGCAGGGAAATTATTAATTTTTTAATTAAAAGATATGGATATAAACCCTATGAAATTATTAATGGAAAGTTAACACCTCATAATTTAAGAGAAAAATATGGATTTATTAATCTATTCTTTAAATTTTAAATCTTTAAAAAATAGATTAATTTCCCAAATATCATATAAAGATTAAATCTAATTTATTTATGAATCCAAAAATTAATAAAAATGATTTAATAATATACTTATTTAAAAAAGGTAGAGCCGAGAGACTTGAAAATACGAAAAATTATCCTTCCGAATTTTTTTATGGTTTCTTGGAATTGCAAAATGAAGGTTTCAATATAAAATTACTTGAAGAAAAAGATTTAAATATACAAATAAAAAATTATTTTTCAAAAAAGATTTTAAATTTAATTTCAAAACTTTTTTTTGATTTACCCTTTAATTCAATATTAGGCTTCATTTTTAATAATTGTGTTAAAAAAATTAAACATGCAAAGTACATAATTGCGACTACTAATAGTTTGGGAATTTCATTGTCTTTTGCAAAAAGTATAGGATTGATTAAGTCCGATATTATTTTTATAAATATGGGATTATTTCCAAAAAAACCAAATAAATTAAAAGTAATTTTTTATAAATATCTTTTTAAAAAAGTAAAACTTTTGACAATATCTAAAACCGAGAATAAATATTTAAAATCTTATTTAAAAAATCTTGATATTAAGTATGTACCTTTTGGTGTTGATGCAAGTTTTTGGTACCCACAAAAAAAACTTAAATCCGAAAAATATGTATTAGCTATTGGCAATGACCTTGCTAGAGATTGGGCAATATTAGTTAGCGCATGGGATGATGATTTCCCTATGTTGAAAATAGTGACTTCTCTTCCGATTAAAAATAAAAAACCAAATATTACCGTGGTAAAAGGTAATTGGCATACTCAAGCACTTACAGACTTGCAAATTAGAGATCTTTATTGTAATTCTGAATTTATAATCCTACCTCTAAAAGAAACTTTTCAACCTTCAGGTCAGAGTGCTTGTTTACAAGCAATGTCATGTTCAAAAGCAGTTTTAATTTCTAATATAAAAGGCATCTGGGATAGAAAACTTTTAAAGCAGAAAGAAAATATTCTTTTCACTAAGACCAATAATGTATCAGAGATGAGAAAATCAATTCATTTACTATTCAATGATTTAAAGTTAAGGGACAAAATTGGCAAAAATGGCAGAAAACTAATAATAAATCATTTTAATATCATACATATGAAGAATAAACTATTAGAAAGCTTTGAGGATCAATAATTGAAGATAGCTATTGGATTTAAGACTACTCAAAATTCATGGGGCGGAGGAAATCAGTTCGCTAATTCACTTTGTAGGGAAGCTATATTGAAAGGGCATACCATTACAAATGAATTAAAAGAGATTGATATAGATATAATCCTCTTAACAGATCCACGAAGTTTTAATTATGGGGTTGCTTTTGGATCTTTCGATATACTGCTTTATTTACTTTTTAAAAATAAAAATGCTGTTGTAGTTCATCGGATAAATGAATGCGATGAAAGGAAGAATACAAGACATATGAATAGTTTTCTGAGGTGGGCAAATTATCTAGCTGACCATACTGTATTTATTTCCCATTGGTTGACACATCTAAATATATATGATCGTGACAAGCCTTCTAGTGTAATTTTAAACGGTGCTGATGAAAAAGTTTTTAATGACTCCAAAAACAAACTTTGGGTTAAGGGTGAACCTCTCAAAATAGTAACTCATCATTGGAGTTCAAATAAAATGAAGGGTTTTGATGTTTATGAGAAGTTAGATCAATTAATCTTTTCAGAAGAATGGAGAGGTAAAATTGAATTTACATATATAGGGAATATACCCAAGGGATTTAATTTTAAAAATACAAAAGTTATAAAGCCAATTAGTGGTAAAAAGTTGGCTAAAGAGCTTTCTAGACATCATGTTTACATAACAGCTTCAAATAACGAACCTGCTGGAATGCATCATATAGAAGCAGTACTAAGTGGATTACCTGTTATTTATAAAAACAGTGGAGCTTTACCAGAGTATTGCAAAAATTATGGAGTATCGTTTAATTTTCTTGAGTTTATTCCTGCCTTGTATAATATGACTAAAAATTATTATGTATATAAGAAAAATTTAAAAAATTACTCAAATACTGCTTCCAAGATGTCAGAAGAGTATTTGTATTTATTTGAAATGTTAATCCAGAAAAAGGAAGAAATAGTTTTTAATAGGCGAATATTTAGATCACCTTTGTATATATTAAGAAATTTTATTTTTCTAATAATATTCTTTTTAAAGAAGATTTTAAAATCCATTTAAAAAACTAATTTACAAATTTATAAATTTTTTCAATAAAACTATTTAAAAAAAAATTTTTGTTTAAAATTAATTTGTATATAAATTCAATTTAAAACTTAATCATAATAGTTTTTACAAATATTTAGATGTACAGAAAAATTGATAATTTAAGAATAATTTTATTGGATTTACCAAAGAGCTCGAAACTAATTATCTCATTATTAGTTGATACTTTATTATGCATATTTACTATTTGGATTGCATTTTATTTAAGATTAGGAGAATTATTTCCTCTTGGCGAACCTATATTACTTCCCTCTATAATTTCAATAATTTTTGCGATCCCAGTTTTTTACCTAAGTGGTTTATATAGAACAATTTTTAGATACTCTGGATGGCCAGCCATGCTCACAGTGTCTAAATCTATCTTTTTTTATGGAATAGTATTCTTAATTTTTATCTCCATCATTACTTTAAAGGATGTACCAAGAACAATTGGAATAATACAACCACTTTTGTTATTTTTTACAGTTGGCGGATCAAGAGCTTTGGTTCGATTTTGGATTGGAGATTTATATCAAGACAGACTAAAAAAGTCTGCCTTACCAAAAGCTATTATTTATGGTGCTGGAAACTCTGGAAGGAAATTATTAATTGCGCTAGAGAATAATAAAGAGTTAGAAATTTCTTGCTTTCTTGATGATGATGTTGAAAAGCAGGGGAGAGTTTTATCGGGAAAGAGAATTTATTCACCAGATTACCTGGATACGTTGGTAAATCAAAAAAAAATTTCGTATCTTCTTCTTGCCCTTCCTAAAATTACAAGATCGCAAAGAAAGAAAATTATTAATAAAGTAATTCAATACAATTTATCAGTTAGAACTTTGTCTTCTTTCGTTGATATAGCAAAAGGTGAGAAGGGATTATCAGATTTAAATGAATTAGAAATTGAGGATCTTCTTGGTAGAGAGAAGGTCGCTCCTAATCAAAATTTGATGAAAAAGAATATTAAATCAAAAACTGTTTTAGTTACAGGAGCAGGTGGATCAATAGGAAGTCAAATCTGTAGAGAGATAATAAAAATAGGTCCCAAAAAACTCTTGTTGTTAGATTCTAATGAATACTCACTTTATTCAATCCTAAATCAAATAAGTTTAGTAAAAGATCAAAATAAAGTTGAGATAATTCCCTTGCTTTCTTCTGTTCAAGATAAAGAAAAAATTAATGAAATTCTAGAGAATTGGTATCCTGATACTGTATATCATGCGGCTGCCTATAAACATGTACCACTCGTTGAACATAATCTTGCAGAGGGGGTAAAAAATAATGTTTTTGGAACTTTAGAACTAGCTTTGGCGTGTCTCAGAACTGGAGTCTCAGATTTTGTTTTTATATCAACTGATAAAGCTGTGAGGCCTACAAATGTTATGGGGGCGACAAAAAGACTTAGCGAAATTTGTCTCCAATCATTATTTGATAACAAAGCAGAAAGTGAAATAACTAAGTTTTCTATGGTTAGATTCGGGAATGTTTTAGATTCATCAGGATCTGTCATCCCAAAATTTAGGCAACAAATTAAAGAAAGGATACCAATAACATTAACAGATCCTGAAATAACTAGATTCTTTATGACTATAAAGGAGGCATCTGAGTTAGTAATTCAAGCTGGGGCTATGGCAAAGGGTGGTGAAGTTTTCTTGCTAGATATGGGAGAACCTATAAAAATATATGATTTAGCAAAAAAAATGATTCAGTTGTCAGGTTTAAAATTGCGTGATAAAAATAATACTAAAGGAGATATTGAAATTTTAATTACAGGTTTAAGACCTGGAGAAAAATTATATGAAGAGCTTCTTATTGAAAATAATTCTATTTCTACTGATCATCCAAAAATTTTTAAAGCACAAGATAATTTTATTCCTTGGGATGAATTATCATTGCAGATCAAAAATTTAGAAGAAGTAGTGGCTAAAAATGATCAAAGAAAAATTATACAAATCCTTAAAAAAATAGTAAGCGGTTATAAACCTTCCAAGAATATTGTGGATTACTTTTTTAATGAGAAATTAAAAAAAAATACAACTAATAAGATAACTAAGCAAAGCTAAATGTATCCTAAATTAGTTATTTAAGCTTTTGATAATATAAAATTTATTTTATGGATAGAATTCTTCTTACTGGTGGTTTTGGTTATGTTGGATCTCATACAGCAGCACTCTTAGCTGAAAAAGGTAAAGATTTTTTAATATATGACAACTTCTGTAATTGTAACTCAGATATCGTTTACAGATTAGAAAAAACGATAGGAAAAAAAATTAATTTTGTCGAAGGCGATGTTAGAGATACGACAAAAATAGAAAAGATTATTAGAGATAATAAAATTTCTTCTGTTCTTCATTTTGCTGCACTTAAGTACGTAGAGGATTCAGTCAATAATCCTCTCGAATATTACGATGTTAATGTTTCAGGAACTATAAGTTTGTTAAAAGCCATGCAGAAGAATAATGTCAAGAAATTTTTATTTAGTAGTAGTGCCACAATATATGGTGAACCTAAATATTTACCTATAGATGAGATCCATCCATTGAATGCAATAAATCCTTATGGTGAAACAAAATTAATTGTTGAAAAAATGCTTGAAGATTTATCAAAATCAGATGGCGAGTGGTCAATTATTTCCTTAAGATATTTTAATCCAATTGGATCGCATCAATCTGGACTGATTGGGGATGACCCTTTTTCGGAAAAATCAAAAAATCTATTACCTTCGATCATCAGAACGGCTTTAGGATTAAGTAAAGAAATAAAAATTTATGGTAATGATTATGATACTAAAGATGGCACTGGTATACGAGATTATATACATATATTAGATCTAGCAAATGCACATTTAAAAGCTTTAGTAAATTTAAATAAAAACAAGGGTATTCACGTCTTTAACTTGGGTACGGGGAAAGGGTTTAGTGTATTGGAATTAGTTAATACATTTGAGAGTGTAACTGGTACGAATTTACCTAAACAAATTATAAAAAAAAGAGAAGGTGATGTATCTTCTTGCTATGCAAATCCATCTAAATCAAAAAATATTTTAAATTGGCAAACAAATTTAGACTTAAAAGAAATGTGTTTAAGCGCTTGGAAATTCTCAAATAAAAAGGATTAAATCTTTGTGAAAAAAAAAATTATTTTAAAATTTGCTAATTTCTTATCTCTGATATGGTTAAAAATACCTTCAAAAATTCGCTTATTCTTTTTTACTTCTTTTTTTATTGTTGAATCTAGGGGTAGTAATGCAAATAATAGCCTTATAAGGCTATTTATGATTAAAGATAAATTAGAGTGGATATTAAATGAAAGAGCAATTAAATATGGGAATGGAATTCACCCAAAACACTACCTTACAAAATACCATCAATTTTTCATTGATCGGATACAAAATGGAGAGAAAGTCGTCGATATTGGATGTGGCTTAGGTGCTGTAGCAATAGATGTTGCATCAGTTCATAAAAAATGTTTAGTTATAGGAATTGATATAAATAAAGATAATATCGAAAAGGCTAGAGAACTCAAAAAGGATAATTATTTAGAAAATATAATTTTTAAATGCGATGACATTAATAATCAAGTTCTATTAAATGCAGATGTAGTTATACTTTCAAATATTCTTGAACATATTAATGATAGAAAAGGCTTCTTACAAAATATTATTAAAAAAACTTCTGCTAAGAAATATTTAATTAGGGTCCCACTCTTTGAAAGAGATTGGCAGATCCCATTAAGAAAAGAATTAGGAATTTATTATTTTTCAGATTTAGATCATAAAATTGAACATGAATTGGAAGAGTTTAAAAGTGAAATATTTACCTCTAATTTAAAAATCAAAGAAATAATAACTATGTGGGGTGAAATATGGGCAAATTGTGAAAATGGATAAAAATAATGAACTAATTTCAATAATCATTCCATGTTTTAATAGTGGAGATACATTACCGAGAACATTAAATTCAATTATCAAACAAACATGGAAAAATAAAGAAATTATTCTCGTAAATGATGGATCAACAGATAGAGAAACCTTGCTTGAATTAAATAAATTGATAGAAAACCCAGAAATTTTAGTTATAAATCAAGCTAATTTAGGTCTCCCAGCTGCTCGTAATAATGGGGCTTACGCTTCTAAGGGAAAGTACTTATTTTTTATAGATTCTGATGATTGGTTAGAGTTAGATGCCTTAGAATTATTCTACGAATTTTTAAAAGAAAATAAAGATGCTGCTTTTGTTTATTCAGATATTATTCTTGAATGCAAGGTCCGCAAAATTATTAAGAAAGAATATAATTTTTTTGAACAACTTTTTCTTAACCAGCTGCCATACAGCATATTTATCCCAAAAAAAACGTGGCTTTATTTTGGAGGTTATGACGAGAATATGAGATTAGGATATGAAGATTGGGAGTTTAATATAAGGTTAGGAGCTAGTAAAAATTATGGTAAAAGATTATCAAAACCTTTATTTCATTACAATGTAAGTCATTCAGGAATGCTAATTTCAAAATCTAGTCGGTATCATGCGCAAATAATAAACTACATAATTAATAAAAATCCTGATATTTATAATTTAAAAAATATTTTTAAAATCTGGCTAATTTGGAGGAATAATTTATCATCATATCCATTAATTATATTCTTGCCATGGTTTATCTTTATAAAAATAATCCCTAAACCATTATTGTCTAAGATTTTTGTATTACTTAGAAACCTGAAATGGCTCTTTTCAAGAAATGAAATTTCATTTTCAAAGATAATTCTTAATTTACGATTCAAATGAAAAAGAAATTACTTTTAAACCTTACTGAAGATTGGTTTTTTTGCTCTCATTTTTTGGAAAGAGCATTAGCAGCAAAAAAAGCAGGTTACTCAATTTTTGTTTTATCAAGACAAAGCCTTAATAAAGATGTTCTTGACAATTATGGAGTTAAATTTATATCAGTACCATTTGACAGAAAGAGCACCAATCCTTTTTATGAGTTTTATGTTTTGATTAAGATTATTTTAATTTATAAAAAGGTAAGGCCAGATATTGTGCATCATGTTGCACTTAAACCTGTTATTTATGGTTCGATAGCAGCTAGAATTTGCAGAATAAAGTCAGTAATAAATGCTCCAGTTGGGATGGGTTACGTTTTTACTTCAGATAATATTAAGGCTAAAATTTTGAGACCTTTACTGAAAATTCTTTTTAAATTTTTAATTAATTCTCATAATGGGATCAATAAACGCAATAAGGTTATTTTCGAAAATAATGACGATTTAAATTATTTTATTAATTTAAAAGCCGTGAATCCTAAAAATGCATGCATAATCCAAGGAGCTGGAGTAAAGATAAAACAAACTTTCCAACCTCAGAAAAATAAGAAAATACCAACTATTGCTTTGGTAGCGAGAATGTTAAAAGACAAAGGTATTAATGAATTTGTTGAAGCATCAAAAATAGTAAATCGTGAAAAAATACTTGGAAATTTTTTGTTAGTTGGAGATATTGATCCAGGTAATCCTTCCTCTTTGAAAAGGCAAACTTTAGCAAAATGGAATGATGATAAAATAATTAAATGGCTGGGATGGATAGATAATGTAGGAGAAATCCTTAAGAAAACAGATATTCTTTGTTTGCCATCATATAGAGAGGGATTACCAAAAGCATTAATAGAAGGAGCTGCTTACGGGTTGCCAATAGTCACAACAAACACAGTGGGGTGTAAAGATGTTGTAGAAGATGGGGTAAATGGTTTTTTGGTGCCTATTAAAAACGTTGATCAATTATCTAAAAGGATTTTAGAATTAATCAAAAGTAAAGATTTGAGGAATAAGATGGGCAAGGCAAGTTTTAATATAGCCTCAAGGAAATTTTCTTCTGAGATAATAAATTCGCAAACTTTAGATGTATATAACGAGATGTTTTTTGAATTTAAAGAATAAAAAACTATATAGTAAATTTAAGTATTCTTATTTAACGATAATTATATGATACGTCTATTTGATTTATTTTTTGCTTTTTTTGCATTGGTTTTTCTTTTCCCATTAATAATAATTCTTTATCTACTAATTTTTATAGAAAACAAATCACCTTTTTTTCATCAGGTAAGAGTCGGAAGGAATTTAAAAGAATTTACACTCATCAAATTTAGAACAATGAAAATTGATACAGAGTCTTGCGCTACCCATCTTGTTGATAGCACTAAAATAACAAAATTAGGAAGGATCTTAAGAAAAACAAAGTTAGATGAGATTCCCCAGCTCTTTAATGTTTTGAAGGGTGAAATGAGTTTTGTTGGTCCAAGACCTTGTCTTCCAAATCAAATACATCTAATAGAAACAAGAAAAAAATATAATCTTTATAGATATGTTCCAGGAATAACAGGTCTTTCTCAAATTAAAGGTATAGATATGTCAAAGCCTGTTCTGCTATCAAAAACAGATGATAAAATGATGAGAAACTTCAGCTTCTTAAAATATTTTTACTATATATTACTTACATTATTGGGAAGAGGTTTTGGAGATAGGGTCAGAAAGCTATAGAATTTTAAATGATGAATTTAAATGAATTTATAGAATTTAATGTAATTAATAACATTGTCTTTGGTGGGGCAGGTTTTTTAGGATCTCATCTTATAGATCGACTTTTAAAAGATGGGCAAAATGTTTTATGCATTGATAATTTGTCCTCAGGAAATTTGGATAATATTAAACATTTAAATAAAAATAGAAAATTCTCATTTATAAAGCACGATATTTTAGAACCTCTTAATTCCTCAATATTAATTGAAAAGATTTGGCACTTGGCCTCTCCTGCTTCTCCTCATTTTTATCAAAATGATCCAATAAGAACTATCAGAGTGAATTATGAAGGGACTTTTAACATACTTAATTTAGCTAAGCCTCATAAATCAAGGATTCTATTTACAAGTACTAGTGAGGTTTATGGGGAAACAAAAAATTTTATGCAGGAAGAAAATATGCCAATTACCTTATCAACTTTTAGTCCAAGGGCTTGTTACTCAGAAGGAAAAAGAATTGCAGAAACTCTCATGAATTTATATAGAGAAGAATACGGTTTGGAGATTAGAATAGCAAGAATATTCAATACCTATGGACCAAGATTAAATATTAATGATGGAAGAGTTATCAGTAATTTTGTAAAACAATGTTTAGTAGGGGATGTATTAACTATTTATGGAGATGGCACTCAAACGAGGTCATTTTGCTATGTAAGTGATTTAATTGAGGGTCTTTTAGACTTAATGAAAACTAACTATTTTTACCCAATTAATATTGGAAATGAAGAAGAGATTTCAATAATCGAATTAGCTGATTTAATTAAAACTTATATTAATAAGAAAATAATTTTTGAATATCGAAACTTACCCTTAGATGATCCTGAGAGAAGAAGACCTTGTCTTAAAAAGGCAAAAAAATATCTAAATTGGAGACCAGAAATTTCTTTAATAGATGGACTAAAAAAAACTATTAGTTCTTATAAAGATATCTTTAGGTATAATGAATAATAGAGATGTTAGAGTTATCAAATATTTGAGATTAATTTGCATTCAATAAAGAAAATTTGTTGTATCGGAGCTGGATATGTGGGCGGTCCTACTATGGCAGTATTCGCTAAAAACTGCCCAGATATTGAAATTGATGTAGTTGATATTAATCCAGAAAGAATAAAAGGTTGGAACAATAATGATTTAACAAAACTGCCTGTTTTTGAACCTGGATTATCTCAAATTATTGAGGAAGTGAGGGGTAGAAATTTAATTTTTTCAACTTCCGTCAAAGACTCTATTAAAAAAGCAGACATGGTTTTTATATCAGTAAATACACCAATTAAGGAAAAAGGCATTGGTGCAGGAGAGACAAGTGATTTGAGATGGGTTGAATCTTGTGCTAGGGAAATAAGTGAGTTTGCTGAAGGCCATACAATAGTTGTTGAGAAGAGCACATTGCCCGTTAAAACAGCACAAACCATAAAAGATATACTTTTTTCATCAAACTATCAAAAAAGTGAGAAAAGTTTCTCTGTTTTATCAAATCCCGAATTTTTAGCTGAAGGAACTGCAATAAAAGATTTGGAAGAACCTGATAGGGTTTTAATAGGGGGAGATGATCAGGAAGCTATGGAGGCTTTAAAGCATATTTATCTGAATTGGATCCCACCTGAAAAATTAATTTTCACTAATTTATGGAGCAGTGAACTTTCTAAATTAACAGCAAATGCATTTCTTGCTCAAAGAATTAGTTCAATAAATTCAATTTCAGCAATTTGCGAAGTTACAGGAGCCGATGTCAGTGAAGTGTCTTATGCAATTGGTAAAGATAATCGAATTGGATCTGAATTTCTAAAATCTGGTCCTGGATTTGGGGGAAGTTGTTTTAAAAAAGATATTTTAAATCTTGTCTACTTGGCTAAATTTTATGGACTTAATGAGGTTGCTGATTATTGGAGGAAGGTTGTTGAGATAAATTCTTGGCAACAAAAAAGGGTTTATGAAACTATTGTTAAAAAGTTATTTGGTAATTTGGCAGATAAGAAAATTGCTATTTTAGGTTTTTCTTTTAAGGAAAATACAAATGATACGAGAGAGTCTCCTGCTATTTGTATATGCAGAAACCTCATTAATGAAGGAGCTTTCTTATCAATACATGATGTAAAGGTTACTCAAGAAGCTATAGAAAAAAGTCTTGTTAATGAAAATTTTGATTTTAGAAATGGACATAACAAAAATGCACCTTATTGGGAATATCAATTAAACTTATACAGAGCAATTGAGAACTCCCATGCAGTTATTTTGTTAACTGCATGGGACGAATACAAAACTATTGACTGGGGAAGTGTATCATTAAACGTCAAATCTCCTTTTTGGGTATTTGATACAAGATCAATATTAGATACTAAAAATTTACAAGATCTAGGATTAAATATTTGGCAACTAGGTTGTGGGAACAATAACTAACCCGAATAAGATTTATTTAGTACTTTCTGCCCTTTTTATAATGCAAATCATTCCAGATAATAAGATCCACGCTGTTGTACTTATTCTTCCATCAAAATATGTAATATCAAAAATATGTATTAAGAAAAATATTATGAAGGATATTATCCATGCTTTATCAAAGTTTTTGAATGATGATTTAGGACTATTTAAAATTTTGATTGATTGATTGAAATTAACTTTCCATGAAAAAATAACTATACCTATCATCATTAAAAGAATTATTAATGATGATGGTAAACCATGATTTATGGCTAATTCCAAAAATATGTTATGGCTATGTTGAATATCTCCAAAAAAACCATTTGATTGTTTATAAAGATATTCAAATGAACCAGCGCCATAGCCATTAATAGGGTTTAACTTTATTAGTTCAAAAGATTTCTGCCAAATTTCGATCCTAGGAAAAAGATCGATATTGGAAATATTTGTTAAGGATGTTTTCTTAACTAATTCAAACGGAAGAAAATTATAGATTTTAGATTGTAGATTAACTGAAAAAACTTGAATTGAATTTAAGATTAAGGGAATTGAGATTAATGAAATCAAGGCTAATAATTTATTTTTATTAGACTCACTGAATAAGAATAGAGTAAGAAAGATTGATAATATTGCCCCCCTTGAAGAAGTGAGCACTATCATATAAACAAAACTCAGGCAGAGTACAAATAAAAGTAATTTTTGGAATTTATTATTGTATTTTCTTACTAAAAAAACTAAACAAAATGGAAAAATTATACCTAGCCAAGCACCGGCATAATTTTGGTTATTAAATAGTCCTGTAACAGCATTATTACTGTCTAATGGACGTTGATACCAAATTATCAAATTATTAAAAAAGTAATATGGACCATAAATCTTCAGGAAATATTGGCTAAAACCACTTAAAAGAACAGGTATGGATCCAATTATGAATAATTTTGAGGTCTTAATTCTCAGTTGCCTACTCTCTAAAAAAGGTTGAAAACCCCAAAAACACCAGAAAAAAGGTAGCCAATTTGAGAGGCCTATCCATATCTTTGAAATTTCAAATGACTGAATATCCTTTTTTATAAAAGTTATTATTAAGCAATTCAAAATCATCAATATTGCCACTGCAATTAAAGGATAGTTGAATTTATCATTAAAAAAATTATTAGGTCTGTTAAAACTACCAACAATGGATGAGGAAATTAAGAGGAAAAATGAGATCGCTGGGGCTCCAGCTAAAAATAAAATACCTAATTGAAAAAATTTTAGGCCAACATAATAAAAAGGGTTTTTATGTAGAGTTTTAAGGTCATTTGACAATAAATCTTTTAACCTTGATAACGTAGTCATTTATATAACCAATTTTTAAAAGATTTAAATTAGGTTGAGATTTTCAAGATTAAGAAAACGCTCCCTGCAAGATTCGAACTTGCGGCCCACTGCTTAGAAGGCAGTTGCTCTATCCAGCTGAGCTAAGGGAGCACTAAATTATTATATCCGAGAGCTAAGGACTAAACAATTAAAATAAATGCTTAAAATATTTATTAAGCTAAAGATATAAATTTCATACTTCTTTTTTCTCTTTGGTTTTCTTAGAATGATCAATGAAGTTTTAATTAAATTTTGGCAAGAAGAATTTCAGACAAAGAAAGAAAACAAATAATAGATGATTTTATTAACAAGAAATCTATTGAAGAAATATCAAAGAATTTTAATTTTACTAAATTAACAATCTCAAGACACTTGAAGAAAAGTCTTGGCGAGGATAAATATAATCAAATAAATAAAATTAGCAAAATTGAAAAAAGAAAATTAGATAATAAAAAATTAGATAATAAAAAGACTTCCCAAAATAACGAGACGGGATTATTTAAAGGGGATAATAACGATTCATTCTATGAAAATACTTTTCTTGAAATTCTCCCTTTGAATTTAGAAATAGATAACGAGCCGCAGAAAGATTTTTCCTCTGTGTCAATTAAGGAGGTTGAGTTACCAAAAGTTGTATATATGGTTGTCGATAAGCAAATTGAATTAGAAACAAAACTTCTGAAAGAATATGCTGAGTGGAATTTTTTATCAGAAAAAGATTTAAGTAGAAATACAATTGAAATATTTTTTGACTTGAAAACTGCAAAAAGATCAACTAAAAAAGATCAAAGAGTTATTAAGGTCCCTAATAGTGATGTATTTAAAATTACAGCACCAATTTTATTATCCCGCGGCATATCAAGAATAGTTAGTTCAGAAGTTTTAATATCTCTATAAAGTTTTTTTGGGATTGAAGAAATTTAAAGTTATAAAGCCTCCAAGTAAGGAACCACAAATGAAACTTGTTCCTATGATGAAACTCGTTGGTAATTCAATCGTTTCGTCAATAAGTATGTTAACTTTAGCTTTATTTGAACTATTTTGGATACCAATAATTAATAAAAAAAAGAAAATCAAATTTATACCAGTATTAAATATGAGTTTTTTAAATTGGAAAAACATTTTGAGTATTCTTTATTATTACTTCTAATACAAATTATAAATGAAATTTTTTGATACGTTTTTTTTCTTTGCCAAATATTTAGAGGCAGCCGAAAGACTTAGTCCAGCATTTATTAATTCCTCTAGTTCTTTTTTTAATGTTGATTCATTAAATTCTATTTCACTACTTTTCTCGGTACCTTTAATAACAATTGTTATTTCGCCAATTATTTCTCGCTTTTGGAAAATATCTATAACTTTATCAATCTTGTTATTAATTTGTTCCTCAAATTTCTTTGTTAATTCTCTTGATACGCTAATTTCTCTTTCCCCCCCGCAGTATTCTTTTAATTCATTTAAAAGTTTTTTAAAACGATGTGGGGATTCAAAAATTATAGTTGTCTTATCATTTTTACTAATTTCTGAAAGTATTTTTTCTCTCTCATTTTTCTTCTTTGGTAGAAAACCCTCAAAAATAAATTTTGAGGCGGCAAATCCGCTTGATATAAGCGCCGTTAAAGCAGCAGATGGTCCTGGGATACAAATAGTATCTAAATTATGTAATTTAACATTTTTTACAAGATCTTCGCCAGGATCGCAAATACTAGGCATTCCTGCATCACTAACAAGTGCTACTGATTTATCTTCTTTTAGTAAATCAATTATTTTTGGAATTCTACTTAATGAGTTATGTTTATTAAAACTTATAAGTCTATTATTAATATCAAAACGGTTAGTAATTTTTTTTGTTTGCCTAGTATCTTCGCATGCAATTAATGAGACATTTTTAAGAATGTTTATTGCTCTTGAAGAAATATCATTTAGATTGCCAATAGGAGTGCCAACTAAATATAAAACACCACTTTCAGGTTCTTCTCTTCTATGAGAGAATGAGGAATCAATATTCATATGCTGTTTAAATTACCTATTGGTGTTGATATTAATAATCTTATCGATGATCTACGACTTTTCAGCTGGGAAGCGTCAGATATTTTGCTTCATTATTCAAAAATATTAAAAAATCCAAATTATGCAAAAAAAATTATAAAGATTAAAAACGGATTAGACCCAGTAACAGTAGCAGATTTAGAGGTTAATGATTTAATAATTAAAAGAATTAATGAAAATTTTAAAGAGGTGCACTGGAATATATTGAGTGAGGAAAATGTAAAAACTGAAGTTGATAATTTTGTTGCTAACTCTGAATGGATTTGGATCCTTGATCCACTAGATGGAACCAAGGATTTTATTCAGGGTACAGGAAATTATGCGATGCATTTAGCCTTGAACTATAGGGAAAAACCCTTCATTGGAGTAGTTTTAATTCCGGAAAAGGGTGAACTCTGGATTTCAGATGGCAAAGATGCTTGGTGCGAAAAAAAAGATGGTTCAATAAGAAAAACTCGTTTCCAAAATCAAAAACCTCTTAGTGAAATGACAATAGTTACAAGTAAAAATCATAGAAATGCAACTTTAAACAATTTAATTAATAAAGTTGGATTCCGGAAAGTAAATGTTATGGGGAGTGTTGGTTGCAAAATAGCCTCTATTATAAGAGGTGAATGTGATATTTATATTTCTTTAAGCTTACCAGGAAAAAGTTCTCCAAAAGATTGGGATTTTGCAGCTCCTGAAGCCATTTTAAAAGCGGCTGGGGGAGCTATTACTAATTTGGATAATGAGGAACTCTCCTATGGGTGTCCAAATTTTATACAAGGCGGAATAATTGTCGCATCAAATAATAAGTACACACATAAAAGTATATGTTTACAAATTAAAGAAATAATAATGAAAAATGATTTATATACTTTTGATTCTTAGTTTAGAGGCGCTAC
>CESP01008172.1_pt1 | contig 95402 bp, 93 predicted proteins | sample 531211 | NCBI WGS metagenome assembly CESP01 (sample SAMEA2622074, study PRJEB7988) | marine metagenome | biome: marine biome (ENVO:00000447); feature: surface water layer (ENVO:00002042); material: "saline water (ENVO:00002010), including plankton (ENVO:xxxxxxxx)" | depth 5 m | reverse complement strand
GGTGATGAGCATGAAGGAGAAAGAATTTACGCTTTTACTGACTCTCAAGCAGTGAATTTAAGAGGTGGATTCATTGTCAATAATAGTATGTTGAATGGCATTGATTATTTTTACAGAGATACAGACTATTCATTTTCTGAGCAGCATGCCGAAGAAGAAGGTCATGAAGAAGAAGGTCATGAAGACGAAGGTCATGACGATCATGGGCATGAAGAAGGACCAACAGTGTTTAATAATCAAGCACAAGAATTTGGTGCCATTTTTGATTTTGCTGTTTCTGGAAACGTAAACTCATCTAAAGTTATGGTGAATTATCTTGCAATGGATGAATCAATAGTAGGGCACGAAGCTTTTATGGATCCTGTTGAAAGTGAAAGTTTTAACATTGGATATTATGTTAGCAGAAACCTTCCTGGGGACTTTGACTTAGATTTAGGTTTTAGATATGACCAAATAAATAGAAAAGGTTCAGTAACTGAAGAACATCATGAGGAAGAAGGTCATGACGATCACGGTGACGAAGATCATGGCGATGAGCATGATGAAGACCATGAAGAAATGGAAGTAGAATACTTTGATAAAGACTTTGATGAATTAAGTTTTTCAGCAAGCCTCAATAAGCAATTAAATGATTCTATGGTGGTTAATTTTAGCTTTTCTAGTGTTGCAAACGCACCATCAAGTACAGCAATGGCTATGAATGGACCGCACTTAGCTCGTGGCAGATTTGAAACTGGTGATGTAAACCTTTCAGCGGAGAGAGCTTCCAACTTTGAAGGCACATTGTTTTATAATGATGGAGATTATTTTGGGCAATTTACTTTATTTCAAAATAGTATTGCTGATTATATTTATCTTCAAGACGAGTTAGAGCATCACGACGAGGATCATGGTGATGAAGATCATGATGAGCATGGTGATGAAGATCATGATGAGCATGGTGATGAGCACGGAAATTTAATCCATGCCGATTTTCTTCAACAAGATGCTGATTTTAATGGTTACGAATTTGAATTTGGTAGAAGGTTTAAACTTGCGTCGGGAGAGCTAGAGGTAAGTTATGGTAGAGATGTAGTGAATGGTGAGTTTTCTAACGGAGAAAATGTTCCAAGAATTGTCCCTGCAAGAAATCTTTACAATTTGTCATATGTTGGTGGGGATCTAAGTTTAAATCTTACCCTTAAGGATGTAGAAGCTCAAAAAGACATTGGTGATGGTGAAACAGCCACTGATGGATATAAGATGCTTAATCTTTTAGCAATGAGAAATTTTAATCTTTCATCAGGCAATAATCTGAAAGTATCAGTATTTGCTAATAATATTCTCGATGAGGTTGGAAGAAATCATGCATCATATGTTAAAGATGAGGTCCCACTTCCGGGATTGAATTTTGGTGTCAAATTTAGACTAGATTTTTAATTTCTTTTGGGAGAGGTTTCGGCCTCTCCCACACTCTTTTTAAACTCTTTAATTTATATTAGATGGTACTATTAAATAAGTACTCTATTACTAAATGAAAGTGAACTATTTAAAAACCATACTTTTTGCATTCTTTTTTTATGGTTCTTTCGTTTCAACTGCTGATAAAGATATAGAAGAAGTACTGGTTACAGGTTCTTATATTAAAGATGCGGTAGATTCCATAGGCCCCCTAGAAGTCTTGTCAGAAGACGATTTTATATCACTCAATATAACGAATTTAGCTGAGATTAGTAAATACTTAAATATTGCATCAGGGTCACATTTTCAATCAAATACTTTGGGCGGTGTTGATCAAGGCATGTCATCAATTACATTGAGAGGCTTAGATCATGCATCTACTCTGTTACTTATTAATTCAAAACGACATACTTTTGCTGGCACTCCTTCCAATGAGGGCGAAGGGTATATAGATTTAAATATTATTCCTGAAATCTCTTTTAAGAGAATTGAGATTTTAAAGGAAGGTGCAACTTCGTTATATGGATCGGATGCAGTGGCAGGAGTTGTAAATTTTATAACACATAAAGATTTTAAGGGTTTGAAGATTCGTTTTGGAGACCAAACAACAACAAACTATAATCAAAAAGACCAAAATATAGGTCTGCTTTATGGACAAGAGTTAAATAATTGGGATTTAGTTTTTGCTGCAAACCTACTTGATAGGGCACCATTATCTGCTTCAGAAATCCCAAATATTGCAGAGTTAGCATTAAGCGGTCTTGGAAACACATTTATTACTACTGCAGCTGATGAAATAACAGAAGGAAGATACGAAGGTGTCTATGAAGCAAATCAAATAGTTCCTGATCCAAATTGTGTTGAGAATGGTGGTATTTTGCAGGGGTTTTGTAGATTTCTTTATGGGACAAGATTCAATATAGTTAATACTGAAGACCACTCAAAATTTTATTTGAATCTGAGCAATGATATTCATAACCTTTCATTAATTGCCTCAAATGTCAGAGTAATCGATAATCCTCAGTCACCCTCTTATCCTGCGTTACCCTACTTAACAAGACTAATTCAACCAGGTGAAGGATCCTCACCATTCAATACACCAGTAAAATGGCGAGGCCGGCCATTAGGCTCACAATATGCTTCCCCATTTTCACCAAAAGACATAAAACAATTTCACTTAAATTATTCGTATTTTACAAAAATAGAAAATATTGATTTTGAATTTTCTTTGTCTACAAGTGAGCATCAGAACAAACACAACAGACCAGATATTATTGATTCAAGATTTCAAAGCGCAATGCAAGGCAGTGGCGGCCCATCACAGAACGAAACATGGAATATTTTTGAACCAGAGCTAAATAGTCAATCATTAATTGATTATGTAAGAGGAGCCGAAATTTCAAATAAAACTGGAAGCTTATCTGTCTTTGATGTAATTGGGAGAACAGAACTATTTAATTTTGATTTTGCATTTGGCTCACAAATTAGTGATGAAAAATTAGATATAAGCTATAACGAGATAGCTCGTGCTGAATTTGATCGTGATGGAAAAATAATTAAAACAGCAGATCTTTTTTTCCTTGGCGGTGGAAAAAATGTTTCTACAAATAGAAACAAAGTAGCATTCTTTTTAGAGGGAAGGACAAATTTAGTAGAAGTCATTGATATAAGTTTGTCAGGCAGATATGAAGAGTCAAAAAATTACTCGTCTTTTGATCCAAAGGTTTCTATAAAATCAACATTTAATGAAAATATTTTTTTAAGGGGTTCATTTGGTTCTTCTTTTTCGATGCCATCAATGGCTCAAATGTTTTCAAGTAATATAAATCTTGGAAGTGTAAGAGATATTGAAGGTAACATCTTTGTTCGACAGGCTCAGATTGGCAACCCTGATCTCAAGCCCTCCACAGCTGACAATTCAAATTTTGGAGTTGTTCTTGATTATAAAAACAGAGTTTTTACGATCGACTACTGGTTAATAGATTATAAAAATAGAGTTGAATCGCAAAGCTCACAGGCATTGCTTTTAAGCGATCCGTTTGGACCAAGTATTACTAGAAATGACGAAGGGGAATTAATTGGAGTTACTACAACTTACTTTAACGAAACGACAACAAAACTTTCTGGTTTTGATTTTTCATACGACGAAAATTTAATTCTGGAAGACTATGGGAAGATTAATCTCTCTGTAAAAGGTACAAGTTTTATTGAATTTTTAACTCCTGAAATTGGAGCAAATCCGTCTTCAAATCTAGTTAATAGGGTAGGAAGGTTTAATTTTGATGCGAATACACACTCTATACCAAAGTACAGAATCAATTCATTTCTAAATTGGAATTATGATAACTATGAGGTTGCCTTAAATACAAGATTTATTGATGGCTATATAAATGAAAGAAGTATTCCTGAGAGTGCATTGAATCAAGGCTATAAGAATAAAATTGATAATTTCTTGGTTTTTGATTTAACTTTTAGACAAAACTTCCCACAATTTTTTGACAATATGAATTTTAAAACTTCATTCTCAATAATTAATATTCTTGATGAGCAGCCACCAAAAATCTACGATGCGCCTGATTTTAGTTTTGACACAAGAGTTCATGACCCTAGAGGGAGATTAATTAATATTCAATTTGAACTCGCCCCAAAGAATTAGGGATATAATATCTAACATGAAATTCGTTCTAGTTTTATTTATCCTAATACTTTATATAAAACCTACTAAGGCAAATGAAAAAGACCATGAATTGTTAATGGCAACATTATTTGTTCAATCGTCGGCTGAATTTTACGCAAATTCAAAATCCTTATACAGTTCTGCTCAACAAAATCTTCTAGACGTGCTTGAAAACAAAAATCATACTGCTGCCCTTGAGCAAATGGGAAATTTTCAAGACAAACCACCAGCAATTATTTTAGATGTCGATCAAACAGTCTTAGATAATAGCGCCTATCAAGCAAGGCTAATAAAAAATAATTCTTCTTATCCTAATGGTTGGGTAAGTTGGGCAAAAGAGGAGAAAGCTGAATTTCTTCCAGGCGCACTAGAATTTATAAAATTTGCTCAATCAAAAGGCGTAGAAATTTTCTTCGTAACGAACAGAGTTATAGAAATTGAAAATGCAACCCTTAGTAATTATGAAAAGCTAGGTCTAAAACTTTCATCACGAGTTGATCATATATTATCTAGAGGAGAGAATGGATGGGATTCAAATAAGACTTCAAGGAGGGAACTAGTTGCAAAAGATTACAGAATATTAATGATGTTTGGCGATAACTTAGGAGATTTTGTTGATATTAAAGATAATTTATTAACACCTCAGAAAAGAGTAGAAATCACAAAAAAATATGATGATTTTTGGGGTATTTCTTGGTTTATGTTTTCAAACCCAATGTATGGAGCATGGGAGGGAGCTATTATCGATTTTGATTATTCAGTTCCTAGAAATAAAAAATTAGAGATGAAAGAATTATCTCTTGATGCAAAATAAAAAATTTCCAAAAAATATGACATCTTTTTTTTCAAAAAATACATTTAACTCTGGTTTATTTTTCTTCTTTGTCTTATTTTCTATATTCGTTTTAAGGCCTTTTAGAAATACAATTGCTGCAAATATTGGAACTGCAGATTTGCCAATCTATCTAATATTGATTGTCTTTTTGATGTTAGTTGCGAACACAGTTTACTCTTTAGTAGTATCTAGAATTAGTCTTAAAAATCTAGTTCAGTCAATCTATGGATTTTTTATTATTTGCCTTGGGGCATTTCTTTTAATCTATTCGTATTTCCCTGAAAACAATGCAATAAAATCAACATTTTATGTGTGGTATAACATATTTAATTTTTTTATAGTTGCAATTTTTTGGGCCATGACTGTCAATTCTTACGATATAGAGGATGGTAAAAAATTCTTTGGGATAATAAGCGCTTTCGGTTCCTTAGGCGCCTCTTTTGGCGGACTACTTGTCGATAACTATTTATATGACAAAGAAAACCTGTCTCTAATGATTACTGTTGCATCTCTATTGCTAGCAATTTACTTTTCATCAAGGGTTCAAAGAAAGAAAGTAAATTTAAATTTTTCTTCTGAAACAAATTTATCTAGTTCTTTTGAGCAGTTTTCTCAAATAAAAAGTAACCCACTTATAAGGAAGTTTATTTTATATGCTTTTGTATGGACGTCTTTATCAACTGCCTTATGGTTTTTCCAGCTAGAGATTATAAATAGTTACACTAACGACTCAGATATAAAAACGAAAATCTTTGGAAGGGCAGACTCTATTGTTCCTTTGCTGACATTATCTATTCAGCTTCTACTGACCTCCTCGATACTTAGATCGAAATACTTTGGTATTAAATTCGTTCTTTCAATTTACGGAGTCATTTTTAGTTGCGCATTTTTAGCTATTTCTGGTTATTTCTCTGAATATTTGTTGGCATCATCTGGAGTTTTAGTTTTTCTTGTTTTGCAGGGGGTAATAAGACCTTTCGAATACGGTCTAAATAAACCAGCTAGGGAAGCGATTTATACCACTCTAACATCAAAAGAAAAATATAAATCTACGGTTTTTATAGATACTTTCACAAATAGGTTTGGTGATGCCACTGGTGGTCTTCTTTTTAACCTTCTATTGACACTAGGATTTGTTATGTACACAGCTCCGTTAGCATTAATTCCTTTGTGTTTATTTCTTGTATATCTTGGATTATCGATATCAGAAAGTGTTAAGAGTGTTAAATAATTAAAAAAAAGGGCGATTAAACGAAATATTAGTTGATATTTTTTCTTTGACACATAAAATATCTTCTTTGCTTATGCTTACAAAAGATAAAATCTTAAAAGCTCCTAAGAAAAATTATATGAATAAGGAGCAACTTCATTTCTTTAGAGATTTACTTGATGATCTCAAAAAAGAAACATTAACTCACATCAAAGATGCAAAAGATCGTCTGAGCAATCCTCCTGCATGTAGTGATGAAGTTGATAGAGCGCAGCACGAAATAGACTCAATGTTATTCCTAAGGATTGTCGAAAGAGAATCAAAATTACTTCCGAAAATAGATAAAGCTATTATGAGGATCAAATCTGGAGACTATGGATATTGTTTAGAATCTGGTGAGCCTATTGGTCTTGCAAGACTAATTTCTAGACCAACTGCTGAATTTTGCGCAGAAATTAAAACAATTAACGAAGAAAAAGAAAAACATTTTGTTGATTAAGAAAATTTTTCCCCCTTTCTAAATCTCTCTACCCCTACTAGAATAAATATATGAGTAATTTTTTAAGTGTAATTTCCAATTCAAAATTAGAGGTACTTTCAGTGCTAGCACTTCGAGTCACTCTCTCATTATTAATGTTTTCACATGGAGAGGGGAAGCTATATTCACTCATTGAGGAACCAGAACAACCATTAAACTTTATAATGAGAATGACTTTTTTTAGTGACTTTCCACTTATCTCCTCTTGGATAGTGGCAGTTAGTGAAGCAATTATAATACCTGTATGCATTCTGGTTGGCTCTTTTAATTTTATTGGCGACTTAAATAAAACCATCTCTACGTTTGGTGGCTTAATCTCAACAATTCTTATGCTGGTGATAATTTTTGGATTTCATATTGATGTTTTAGAACAAGGTTGGGCTGACTTCAAATATCAAATATCACTTTTAGCAATTTCAATATATTTCTTATTTAAGTAATGCTTAGATTCACAGTGGCTACAGTGATTTCCACAGTTTTGCTCTCTACAATCATGTCAGGGCTAGTAAGTTTCTTTATCACCGCTTTAAATACAGGTGATTTTCCACCAGATTTAGCACCCTGGATCAGTTCATGGATGTTGGCATGGGCTATTGCTACCCCAATCGTTTTTATCACTGCACCCTTTTCCAAATTTGTGGCCAATAAACTTTCTGATGACCCAAGAGATAAAGAATAGTTGTATTTTTTGCTTTTGATATTTATTATTTGAGGTCTTGGGGCTATAGCTCAGCTGGGAGAGCGCCTGCTTTGCACGCAGGAGGTCTGCGGTTCGATCCCGCATAGCTCCACCATTTTCGTTATTGTATTCGACTTAAATTATGACAGAATCTAGGGAGTAATTATTAATTTATGAAAACATCTATGAACAATGAAATCTATTTTGTAAATTCATTCACTGATGAAGTTTTTTCAGGCAATCCTGCAGGCGTAGTATTCCATGAAAAAAAAATAGATATAAATTTGATGCAAAAAATAGCGGCAGAAAATAACCTATCAGAGACTGCATTTATTGAACTTCCAACAAAGAAAATTCTTTTTTTTACTCCAATCATGGAGGTTGATTTGTGTGGGCATGCGACTTTAGCTTCAGCATTTATATTCTTTAATTTCATAGATCAGAATTCTAAAGAAATTAATTTTCAATCTAAAAGAGGAGAGCTTAGAGCAATAAGAAAAGATGAAAAAATACAGATGGAGCTCCCAAGAGATTTTCCAAAACCATCTGAAGATCTTGATTTAATCCAATCATCAGTTAATTCTGAAGTTCTTGAGCTTTATAAAGGAGTTGACGATTATTTAGCAGTTGTAGATTCAGAAGATGAGGTTTTAAATTTAGATTTAGATTTTGAAGTTATAAAAACCTTTGACTCTAGAGGTTTGATTATTTCATCTATTGGGAGTGATGTTGATTTTGTTTCAAGGTGGTTTGGCCCTCAGACTGGAGTTGATGAAGACCCAGTTACAGGATCTGCACATACACTTTTGACCCCTTACTGGGCAAAAAGACTAAATAAAACAAGAATGGAAGCAAGACAACTATCTAAAAGAGGTGGAAATTTATCCTGTGAGTTAAAAGATAGCTCTGTTCTAATTTCTGGCAAAGCAAAACTTTATCTGAGAGGGGAGTATTTTTCTTAAGATTATTTTTTATGGTTTATAATACGTTCACTGGTCCAGTTCTTTAGGTTCAGAATAGGCCCATTTTTTTTAAAAAAGGAATAAATGAAAAATATTTATATATTAATTTCTTTAGTAATTCTTGGATTTTTAATTTATGTTTTTAACAAAGGAGAGACGATGCCAAAAGTAAAACTAACTACTTCTGTCGGCGACATAGTTATTGAGCTAGACAGTGAAAATGCACCAATATCGACAGAAAACTTTCTGTCCTACGTAGATAGCGGTTTTTATAACGGAACTATATTTCACAGAGTTATATTTAATTTTATGATTCAAGGAGGCGGTCTCCTTGAAGATATGTCATCTAAAGATCAAAAACTAGAAGCAATATTAAATGAGGCTGATAACGGCTTATTAAATGAAAGAGGAACGATTGCAATGGCTAGAACATCAAGCCCTCATTCAGCAACGTCTCAATTTTTTATCAATCATGTAGATAATGGTTTTCTGAATTACAGGGGCAATCAAAGTGATCAAGACTGGGGTTATGCTGTTTTTGGAAAAGTGGTGGAAGGAATAGAGGTAGTTGATAATATTGCTGGTGTGGAGACCTCTGCGTCGCCACCACATCAAGATGTTCCAGTTGAAGCAGTAGTTCTAGTAAAGGCAGAAAGATTAGACTAGCTAAATACCTATAGCTTTCTCAATTTCTTCTTGAGTTTCATATGGTTTTGAAATTTCCGCCCAATCAGGTTGGAAATTGTCTTCCATTTCTTGGTAACTAAGTACACCCAGTTTGTCATATTTTGGTTTAACTTTATCTGTAATAAGACCAATTCTCGTGAGGTTAGGAATGATCTTGGTAAATAACATATTTTTAAAATGCTCGCCCTGTTGAGAATTTGCAGTAATTCTTGTTGCTTCTTCTTTTGAAATGTCTAGGAACCTTGAAATTACATCACCTGTAATTAATCTATCTCTCATTACAACACACGCCTCAAATGCAAATTGAGCTCTATCTTCAATTTCAGCTTTCGTTAAAGTCTTGAGATAGTCTTCCAAATAATTTACTCCAAATGTTACATGTCTTGCTTCATCTCTAATTACATAATGTAATAGCTGTTTCAATAGACCATCATTTAAAATAATTTTCATATTATTGAATGCTGCTAATGCAAGTCCCTCAATTATGATTTGCATTCCAATAAATTTTAGATCCCATCTTTCATCAGTCAAAATTTTATCTAACAAGGATTTCAATCCATCTGTAGCAGGATATTGGAATCCTATTTTTTCTTTTAAGTATTTATTGAAGCCCTCTACGTGTCTTGCTTCATCAAAAGTTTGAGAGGCTGCATAAAGTTTTGCATTAAATGTAGGTGCACATGATACAAGTTGAGAGGCCACTAACAAAGCGCCTTGCTCTCCATGCAAAAATTGACTCAACTGCCATGAAACTCTATGTCTATCCATTTCTATCCTAGTCTCTGGAGATAAATCGGAAAACCCTGGAAGTTTTTCTTCTGGAAATTGAAAAATCTCAGGATTTACCAGTGGTTTATCTTTTGGATATTGTTGCTTCCAATCTAAATCAAATTCAACATTCCAATTGAGTTTCTTTCCAAGCTCATAGAGTTTTTTGATTCGATCCTCAACAACCACATAATCCCAATTGTAGGATCCTGTTAAGGGGCTTTTGAAAATCTCATTAACACATTCAACTGCATCTTGGTCTTTGGGGTTAATTTCAGGATATGAAGTAACCTTTTGTGGTTGATTTTGAACAATTTTATTTTTCATAATGTTTGCTGTTTAATGATATATTATAATGCCTATTTTTTGTAATTATGCCAAATAGATTAAAAAATAAGACAGCCTTTATAACTGGTGGAGCCCAAGGTTTCGGAAAAGGTATTGCATCTAAGTTTAAAGAGGAGGGGGCAAAAGTAATTATTTCAGACATCAATAAAGCCCTTGGAGAAGAGACTGCTAAAGGTTTGGGAGTTTCATTTTTAGAGCATGATGTTGGTGATCCAACACAATGGGAAAAAGCAATTAGTGAAATTAAAAGAAAAGAAGGAAAGCTTAACATTCTTGTTAATAACGCTGGCATTGGTTATTTGGGTAATGTTGAGCAGACCAGTGTAGAGGACTGGGATAGAGTCCACAAAGTTGATTTAGATTCAGTATTTTATGGATGCAAATTCGCATTACCGCTTTTACGAGAATCTGGTAATGGTTCTATAGTAAATATCTCCTCAATTTCAGGAATTATCGCAGGACACAATTTTAGTGCATATAACAGTGCAAAAGCAGGAGTTAGACATCTTACAAAATCTGTAGCACTACATTGTGCAAGAACTACTGACCTCGTTAGATGTAATAGCTTGCATCCTGTTTTCGCAAGAACAGAAATTCTTGAGGCATTGCTCAGTGATACGTCATCAGGCATGTTGGAGAAGTTAGAAAAACAAATCCCTGTAAGAAAGCTCGCAGAGATTGAGGATATTGCTAATGCAGTTCTGTTCCTATCATCAGATGAATCAAAAATGATAACTGGTACTGAACTAGTTATTGATGGTGGGCTATCAGCACAATAATAATGGATCCCAAAAAACTAAGTCAATCTGAAAATTCATTTGAAAGCGTAATTGATAGGCTGTCTCTCGAGCAACTAGATACTTACTTATTCAGATATAAAGGAAAAAATGCAGGTATTGTAAGAATTTTTGGGGGCCAAGTAATAGCCCAAGCTTACATTGCAGCAAATTCGACTGTAAGTGAAGAAATGTATCTCCACTCATTGCATGCATATTTTTTGCGCCCAGGAATTATCAAGCAACCTGTTCTCTTTACAGTAGATCCTGTAAGAGACGGAAAAAGCTTTTTTACTCGTACAGTAAAAGCAATCCAAAATAATGAAATTATTTTTATAATGACCGCTTCTTTTCAAAAGGAAGAAGATGGCTTAACCCACAGCATTGAAATGCCAAAAGTTCCAGACCCAGACCAGCTTAAAGATGAGATTCAAATGAGAGAAGAAAATATTGAAATTATCCCAAAGGAATTAAGAAAATTTTTTCTAAAGAAAAGGGAATATACACTCAAATGTGTGGAATGGAATGATGTCTTTGACCCAAAACCTATGCCACCTGTGCGAAATGTTTGGCTGAAGCCAAATGGCGATATTCCTAATAAAGCGTTTTTACATCATGCATTCCTAGCCTATGTTTCTGACTCTGGTCTTCTGGCCCCATGTTTATATCCTCATGGGATGAGCTATATGTCCCCAGACTTAATGATGGCAAGTCTTGACCATGCAATGTGGTTCCATAAAAGAGACTTTCTTTGGAATGATTGGATTCTTTACTCTACAGACAGCCCATATACCGGTGGCTCAAGAGGTCTAGGAAGAGGTACATTTTTTACCAGACAAGGCGAGGTTATAGCTTCAGTTACGCAAGAGGGATTATTTAGAGTTAAGAAAACGTAACTTATTTAGAAAAACGCTTACTTTGTCTGGATTAATATCTGGAGTTAATCCTGATCCTAAATTACAAACATAATTGTATTTCTGGGAGTATTTTTCAAAAATTTCTTCAGCCAATGACTCTAAATAGTTATCGTTTTCATGGAAAATATTTGGATCAAGATTACCTTGAATAGCAATTTCTTCATTAATGTATTCTCCAATATTTTCGTTTACATTAAGGTTAAAAATTTTTGCACTAGTCTCTTTAGTAAATGGTTTAATCTTCAATCCTCTTGCATACAGTATTACAGGAATAGAATCATGAAGGGAGTTAATAATTTTATCTACATACTGCAATGAAAACTCGTGATAGTCATTTTCAACTATACCTCCCCAAGAATCAAAAATTTGTAGACAATCAGCGCCAGACTGAGCCTGATTTCTTAAATATTCTACTGTTATCTCGGTAATTATATTTAGTTTTTCATGAGTGCTTTCGCTATTGTTTCTTACATAATCTTGGATTTGATTAAAGTTTTTTGGTGATTTGCCGTAATACATATATGTGAAGATTGTCCAAGGGCTCCCACAAAAACCAATAAGCGGAACATCGACCTTACTTTTAATAAGTTTAGTAGCCTCATATACGTAGCTTAACTGATCATCAGAATTAAATTTTAATTTCATATCTGGAGAATTTCTAATGCTATCAGAAAATACTGGACCCTTTCCGGAGATAAATTGAATTTTAGACCCTAGAGCTTCAGGCACAGTCAGAATGTCAGAAAAAGTAATTGCAGCATCTAAAGGAAACTTTCTAAGTGGTTGCAGGGTAAGCTCACAACATACCTCTGGTTTTTTAATCATGTCAAAAAAATCAGTGTATTTCGATCTTATACTTCGGTATTCAGGCATATACCTTCCAGCTTGCCTCAAAAACCATACAGGAACATATCCTTTCTGATTCTTTCTATTTAATGCGTCTAAAAAAATTCTATTTTTCAAAATCTTTTGCAAATGTATTTAAAAAATTTAAAAGTTTGTTTGTATCTGTTTCTTCGTAAATTACAGGTTCCCCAAATCCATTAAGTAAAATTAATGAAATACTTTGATTTGATGAATTCTTCTTGTCAGATTTCATAAAGTTATAAATTTTATTTGGATCTAATTCTATTTTAGAGAAATCATAGTTAATTGATCTCAAAAGATTAGAAGATTTATTAAAATCATTTTTACTCAATAATTCTTGGTCATATGAATATTGAAGAGCCATTAACATTCCAATCGCAACTGCATGACCATGGAGTATTGAGTTTTCTACATTTGCAGATTCAATTCCATGCCCAAAAGTATGACCAAAGTTTAAAAATTTTCTTTTACCAGCTTCAAGGAAGTCTTCGTTAACAATATCTTTTTTAATGTTTATTGATCTATTTATGATTTCCTCAAGAGATTTTGTATTTCTTTGATTAATTGCCTCAATATTTTCATAGATATAATCAGTTTCAGCCTCAGATGTAATAAGAGCATGTTTAATAATTTCTGAGACCCCAGTGAGATACTGTTGTTTATCTTGCGACATCAGGAATTCAGTACAAATTACAATTTCATTAGGATTATAAAACGACCCAATTAAATTTTTTACTTCTAGAAAGTTAATAGCAGTCTTTCCTCCTATACATGCATCAACTTGAGATAGAAGTGAAGTCGGAATTAAACAAAGTTTTATACCTCTCTTAAACGTTGACGCAATAAAGCCTACTAAATCTGTCGTAGCTCCACCACCAATTGCAACAACAGTGTCATTACGTTGAACATTAATTTCATGTAAAAACTCGTAACATTGTTGTAGCTTAGCGAAACCTTTATCTCTTTCAGGATCCTCCAAAACAAAAATTTCTAATTCAAGCTTTCCTAGGACATTGGAAATTACATTGTTGCTTTCAAGGACCGCCTTATCAATAAATACAACTTTAGGTTGAATGTTTTCAAGGTATTGCAAAACACTTTCAATACTCACCAATGAATTAACAGTTACTTCTGAACTTTTCTGACTTATTTTAAAATTCATAATATTCCATAATTTTTTTCACAGTTTCCCTAATATCTGTGTTTGAAGTATCAAGTGTTAAATTTGAAATGGAAGAATAAATTTTTCTTCTTTCATTGTAAAGCTGCTCAAATTCTTTGTAATTTAGATTTTTCAATAAAGGCCTGTCATCCTTACGTTTCGATGCCCTTTGAAATAATATATCAGGATAGGCATCTAAAAAAATTACCTCATTCCCCAAAAAATGGTTTTTACAACCTGAGTTGAGTGGAGCCCCACCTCCAGTAGATATAACTTTTTCATTATCGATGGCTATTATTTCTGAGAAACATTCAGCCTCTATTTTTCGAAAATACTCTTCGCCATTATCCTCAAAAATTTTTGGAATTTTCGAATTATGTCTTTTTTCAATCCAATGATCTAAATCGTAAAAATCTTTTGATATTTTCCCTGCGAGCCTATTTCCCACTAAAGATTTTCCAGCCCCCATCATTCCAATTAAAATTATGTTCATAATGTAAAATGTAATTTAAATTGAATAATAATATATATCTAATGATTTTGAGACCATTACTGATTCTACTTCAGATATTTTTTATATTGATAGGGGCCCTTTATCTGTCATTCTCGAGAGACTTGCCATCTGTTGAGACAATTACAGAGATAAAACTAACAAATCCAATGCGCATCTATACAAAAGATGAAAAACTTATTGGATTATTTGGTTCAGAAAAAAGGAAGATAATCTCTTACGATGAAATCCCAGAGACTTTAAAACATGCAATCATATCTGCAGAGGATGCAGGCTTTTTTAATCACTCTGGTGTCAAATTTACAAGTTTACTAAGAGCTGCTTACGGCCAATTAACTGGGCGATCATTAGGTGGTGGAGGGACAATAACAATGCAAGTTGTTCGTAATTATGTTCTTTCATTTGAAAGGACATATGAAAGGAAAATAAGAGAAATAATCCTTGCATTCAAATTAGAAGATAGCTTTTCGAAAGAAAAAATATTTGAGCTCTATTTCAATAAGGCTTACTTAGGGAACAGAAATTATGGTTTTGCAGCGGCATATCAATTTTATTTTGGGGGAGATTTTTCAAACGCAACAAATTCAGAATCTGCATTATTAGCAGCTATACTTCAGCGTCCATCAAAAACTAATCCTATAAATGATCCTGTAGCTACAAAAGCAAGAAGAGACTTAATTTTAAATCTCATGTATCAAAATGGCCACATTACACAAAAAGAGCTTGTTACCTCAAAAAAAGAAGATGTGACCACGAAAAGTTTTGGTCCTCAGATTGATATCGAGGCAAAATATATATCCGAATCAATTAGAGAGGAACTAATCAAAAAATTTGGTGTGTCTGCGTATGAAGATGGTTTTAATGTTTTTACAACAATAGATTCAAAAAAACAGAAGAATGCGGTTAAGTCATTAAGAGAAAATCTTTATAAGTACCAAAGAAGAGCAGGTTGGGAAGAAGAAGCAGTTATCAAGGATCTAAATTTCAATGTCTTAAAAATGCTCTATTTGCCTAATCGTTTATTTTTGCTTCCAAAACAAATTAACTTTGAAAAAGTCTCAGAAATGAACCTTAGTAAAATAAGCCAAATTCTTTCAGAAGTTCCACAGTTTAATAACTCTTCAAATGCAATTGTAATTAATATTGAGGATGATTTAATCCATGTTTTAGATCAAGATTTAAATATGTTCCAAATTGAATGGAATGCAGAAGAATTTTCATCAAACGGTTTTCAATCCTTCTTTGATTTTCTTGAAGAGGGCAGCCTTATCAACTTCAAAGAGGAATTAGAGAGTTATAGTATTGTTCAAATACCCGAAGCAGAGGCTGCATTTGTTGCAATGAGTTCTGAAAGCGGTGAAGTTCAAGCATATATTGGGGGATTTGATTTTAAACGTTCGAAGTTTGATCGAGCGAAAAAATCTCAACTTATGGTTGGATCAAGTATTAAACCTTTTATATATGCATGCGCTTTTGAAAACGGCTTAAATCCCTCATCGGTATTTCTAGATGGTCCAATAACATTACAAGATGAGCTGCTTGAGGATATTTGGAGACCAAAAAATAATTCAGGTGACTTTTTAGGGCCTGTTCGTTTAAGAGAGTCTTTAATTGATTCTTTAAACTTAGTATCAATTAAATTGGTTAGATATTTGGGATTAGATAAGACCTTAGAATGTTTAAGAAAATACAGTTTTGGTGAATCTTTATTACCAGAAAATCTCTCAGTAGCACTAGGAACAGGCACTACAAATCCATTAGATTTTGTTGAGAATTATTCCATATTCACTAACAAAGGGAATCTTATTGAATCCCATATTATTGATAGAGTTGAGGATATTAATGGAAATATTGTCTATGATCCAAATCATAAATATACAAGTGGAAAAATCCCCTTAGTCAAAAAAGTTTTGGATGAAAGGGTTGCATTTATGCTTGCCGATATTTTAAAAGATACTCTTTACAGAACTTCAGTTGCAAAATCTTTTGATCTACCGTTAGAAAATCTTGGAGGAAAGTCTGGAACAACAAATAATTCTACTAGCACGTGGTATGCAGGTTTTGCTGGAGATATGATAATTGCAGTATGGGTTGGTAAAGATAATTTCAGTTCATTAGGGGATGAAGAGTTTGGTGGAACCATTGCTTTGCCAATCTGGTTGGATTTTTTATCTCACTCCAAAGATAGCATCGTAGACAAGCCCTTGATCCTACCTGAGGGAGTTTCAGTAGTGAGGGTGAACAAAAAAACTGGCAACATCTCAAATACATTTGATGATAGTGTTTTTGAGTTTTTCTTGGAGGAGAATTTAGAGCAATTACTTGAGGAAGCTTACAAAACCGATTTCTTAAATGTATTTGATTAAATCTATGTGTATTTTAATTCTAGATTGGGAAAAATTCTTTTGAGGTTTTTTTCAAATTCAATTTGTATTTTATTCAAGCTTTCCTTCGAGTTACCCTCAAACCTTAATACTAGCTTGGGAGATGTATTTGATGCTCTTATCAGACCCCAACAATCCTTATAACTTACCCTCACACCATCAAGAAGATTGATATCAGCATTAGGAAAATCCATTTGCTCCGTAAACTGCTCAACAAAGAGAAATTTTTCTTCATCAAGAACATTTAAATTTAGTTCCTCAGTTGAAAAACTTTTTGGAAATTCAGCAATAATCTCATTTAGATCTTTATTATTTTGCGAGACAATACTAGAAATGACAGCTGCAGTATAAATAGCATCATCAAACCCATACCATTTATAATTTATAAAAATATGTCCAGACATTTCTCCCCCTAAAATGGCAGATGTTTCTTTGATAGTATTTTTTATATTGAAATGCCCTGTTTTTTCCATGATAGGTTTACCACCATGGCTCTTAATTAATTTAGGCAATTCATTTGAGCACTTAACGTCATAAACAACTGGCCCTTTTTTAAATTTTAAAAAATAAGAGCTCAAAAGCATTATGATGTGATCTGAGAGAACCTGGTTACCTGATCTTGTAATTAAGCCAACTCTATCGCCATCACCATCAAATGCAAAACCAAGATCTGCTTTATTTTCCTCAATTGTACGTTTAAGCTGCACTAAATTTTTTTCTTTTCCTGGATCGGGATGATGATTGGGAAAATTTCCATCTGGCTCCTCATTAATAGAGATTATATCTATACCTATACCTTCAAAAACTTTACGAGCTAGAGGTCCTGAAGCTCCATTTCCAGCATCCAAGACAACTTTTAATGGCTTTTTTATAAGAATCTTTTCTTTTATTTCATTCAAATACTGATCTGTAAGATCATGACTAATAACTTTTCCATGTTTCTTTTTATTTTCTTTGAAGTTAACTACTTTATCTTTTATTTCTAGGCCTGAAACAGGATTACCTTTAATTACAATCTTCATCCCATTATCTTCTTTGGGATTATGACTTCCTGTAATCATTACACCATGTTCACTCCCAGTAGCCTTAGTCGCATAGTACACCATAGGCGTTGGAACTAAGCCTAAGTCATGAACATCAACACCAATAGAAGTGATACCAACTATAAGATTTTTTTTAATTCTATCTTTTGAGAGCCTGCTATCATGACCAACATAAATAGATTGATCGCCCGCTTTAACAACATAATTACCCAGAACAGAACCTATTTTTTGAACGACATTATCCGTTAAATCTTCATAAGCATTTCCTCTAATGTCGTATGCTCTAAAAATATTTTCGTTCATTTGGTTTCCAAAATCGGTTACAAGTAATTATACTACCTCTATGTCAGATACGTATTGGGTTGACGGCAAATATCTTAAAAAGGAAGATGTTTCTATAAGCCCACTAACACACACTTTTCACTATGGCCTTGGAGTTTTTGAGGGAGTCAGATCTTATGGAGCTGAAGATGGAAGTGTAAATATCTTCAGACTAGATGAGCACACAAATAGACTTCTTGAATCTGCAAAAATAACTGGCATCGATATTAACTTTTCATATGATGAAATTTTTGATGCTCAGATACAGGTTGTAAAAAAATCGAATCTACAAAATGCTTACATAAGACCCTTGCTTTATCTTGGTAGTGAGCGCTTAGGCTTAGATATTGATGGAATAGATTCTCATGCAATGGTAACTTGTTGGGAGTGGCCAGCCTATTTTGGTGAAGATGCACTAGAAAAGGGAATCGATGTAATGGTATCTTCATTTACAAGACAATTTCCAAATAGTTTAATGACAAAATCTAAGATTAGTGGTGGATACGTTAATGGAATAATGGCTCATGACCAAGCAAAGAAAAATGGATATCAAGAGGCGGTACTTCTCGATACTAATGGATTTGTTGCAGAGGGAAGCGGACAAAATATTTTTGTAGTAAAAGATGGATCTTTAATTACACCCTCATTAAATTGTTGCCTAAATGGGATTACAAGGAGGTCGGTTTTAAAGTTTGCGGAAGATGAAAATATTGATGTAATTGAGCGAAATATTACCCGAGATGAATTATATACTGCAGATGAATTATTTTTTTGCGGAACAGCAGTTGAGATAACCCCAATCAGATCAGTTGATAAAAAACTTATTTGTAATGGAAATAGGGGTGAAATAACAAATTTAATACAATCATTGTACCTTGATACTGTTCAAGGCAAATCTAAAAAATATCAAGATTGGCTCACTAGAGTTTAATGAAAAAACTCAAAATTGCTTTCTTAAGCTATAGGAGTGATCCATTTTCTGGAGGCCAAGGGATCTATTTAAAAAATGTCTGTGAGTCTTTAGCTGATTACGGACACGAAATTACAATCTATTCAGGAAGCCCTTTACCAATTGTCTCCAGTAAAATTTCAATTGTTGAGGTTGAAACTCCAAAATATTTTGAGACGTTTAGTTTTTCTAAAAGAATTAAAATTTTTAAAAATCAACCAAAAAGTCCTTTGGAATTCCAAGATTTTTTTGAAACAATTACTGGAACCTTTTCCGAACCAATGTTTTTTGGACAACGATTACAAAGGAATAATCACTTTAAGGCAAATGAAAAGAAATATGACGTTTTTCATGATAATCAATCTCTTGGCATATATCCGGGCACTATTAAAAGCAGATTAGTTACTACCCTTCATCATCCAATCCAAATAGATAGAAGTATTGATCTAATGAATGAGAAGTCGGTACTTAAGAGAATATCGATCAATCGCTGGTATTCATTTCTTAATTATCAAGAAGCAAATGTGTTCTCATCACGTCTTGTTATAACCCCATCTAATAATTCGAAGAATGATATAACTAAGTTTTTTAAATATCCTTCAAATCAAATTGAGGTTTTATGGAATGGGATTAATCTTGACGATTTTCAATTTAGAAAGAAAAAAGATTTTGGTAAGAAACTTGTGACAATAATAAGTTCAGATGTTCCTATGAAAAATTTAAAAAATATTTTAATTGGCTTTTCAATTGCACTTAAAAATGATGAAGGCCTTACTCTGACAATAGTTGGTGATGTTAGAGAGGAAAATTTGAAATTAATAAAAAGTCTTGGCTTAGATGATTTTGTAATTATCCATCAAAAACTAACTAAGAAAAAATTAATTGAGATCTTATCGGCATGCGATATTGGCATAAGTGGTTCTTTATATGAAGGGTTTGGTTTTCCACTCATTGAAATGATTGCTATTGGTTTACCAATACTGGCTTCAAATAAGGGGTCTCTTCCAGAAATTATGGGAGATGCAGGAATCACTTTTAACCCATATGATCCAAATGAATTATCAGATTCTATTCAGAAATTAGTTAATAATGATGAAATGCAAAATAAAATTTCAAGTAATTGCCAAATTCGAAGGGATGATTTTTTTGGTTGGGACGAGTATGCTAAAAAGCTTGAATTCTTCTACCAAAAAATAATTGATGGACACATTTAATTTTAATTCTATAAACCTTAAAAAAATTAAATCATTTGCTGATATAGGTTGTGGAAACGGAAGACACTTAAAATCACTTGGTTTTAAGCTTCAAATGTGCCGTATGACTGGAGTCGATCATTCTTCAAGTGAAATCATGCAGTTGAGATCAGAATTTCAGAATTATATTTGTAAAAATCAAAATTCATATGAGTTTATTGACGAAGATATAAGAAAACTTTCAATAGATAGCTCATCACAAGATTTGGTAATTTGTTCGGAAGTTTTAGAACATGTTCCAAATTTTGAAATGGTTCTTAAAGAGTGTGTACGAATCTTGAAACCAAACGGAGTTTTACTAATAAGTGTGCCCAGCTATCTCCCTGAAAAGTTTTGTTGGCTTTTCTCAAAAGAATATCAACAAACACCTGGAGGACACATAAGGATTTTTAAGAAAAATTTCCTCAGGGAGGTCTTTAAAAGACAAGGCTTAAAAATATTTAAGGCACATAGGCAGCATGCTTTTCATTCTTTTTATTGGATAATGAGATCTAAAAATAAAATGAAAGATTCTAAATTTTTGCAATCATTTCATGAGCTCCTCGTTAAACAGATGTTCGGTAAAGCTAAGATTAGTGAAAGGTTTGAAAAGGTGATTAATCCATTATTTGGAAAGAGTGAGTGCTTCTATTTACATAAATGAACAAAAGAGAATTTATAGAGAATATATCTTGGATAAAAAGAAATCAGAATGCTGATGGTTCCATACAGTGGGATGAGAAGGGTAAGTGTGATCCCTGGGATCACATTGAATGTCTGATTGCTTTGGCAATTTATAATGAAAATGAATCTTTTTTGGCAGGCATTGAATGGGTCAGAAATAATCTAAATGAAGAATTCATGGTTGCACCAGTTTTTCATAGACAAAAAGCTAGTGAAGATCATTTTGAGTACCATCATGCTCCTTATTTTGCAGTAGCATTGCTTCAGTATTACTACAGCTCCAATAACAAGAAAGTTTTACATGATAACTTAGAGATACTTAGAGGAATAGTATTAAAAACTCTTGCTGCACGTGATGAATATGGATATTTTTACTGGGCAAAGGATGAGAATGGCTTTAATGATAATTCCTTAATTACAGCAACTAGTTCAATTTTTTTGTCACTGAAGTGTGTCTCTGCTATCTATAAAATTTTGGGGATAAGGTCATTAAAACTGGAAAATGAGATTGCTTCTATAAAACAAACTTTTGATTTGAAATCAAAAAGATTTAATAGGGACAATATTGATAGATCTAGGTTTTCAATGGATTGTTATTACCCTTATTTAAGTGGTTTAATCATGGATGCAGGTTTAAATAGAAATCTAGAGAAATTCTATGTGAAAGATCTTGGAATAAAATGTGTCATCGAAGAGCCTTGGGTGACAATTGCTGAGAGCTCAGAAGCTATAATCGCATTATTACGTTCTGGAGATAAAGCTTTTGCTCATAAGATTTTCGAGAATATTTTGAAATTAAGAGGAACTGATGGGCTATTTCCAACTGGTTATCAATACGAACAGAAAATTTTTTGGCCAGATGAAAAATCTACCTGGACAAATGCTGCTGTTGTAATAGCCGCAGATGCTCTTTTTGATCTAACAAGCAAAAATAAAGCTATTCTTGTTTAATTAGTGCGACAAGGCTTTTCTCTCTCTTTACTAACTTAAAACCTTTCTTTAGCGCTTTCTCCATTATGGCCTTCGGTGCTTGCCCCCCTTCTTCAATAGAATCGTATATATCATGAATGGCCATTATTCCGCCTTTTTTAATTTTTTTATTCCAGAAATTAAAATCATCTTCTGCAGATTCAAATGTATGACTTCCATCAATGAATAATAATGAAATATCATCTTTAAGAATCTTTGAGGCTGTTTTAGAACTCGTCACCATAGGTATGACAAAATCATCAAGATCGTTATCAGTCAGATTTTTAATGAATGAAGGGAAAGTGTTGATTCGTCCTAAAACATGATCATATTCTTCTGAATCATGGTAAAGCTCTCCAAGCTGATGTTCTTCAGAGCCCTTATGATGATCAATTGAAATAAAGGTAGCAGATACTTCTTTTGCAGCTGCAGCCAAATAGCAAGTTGATTTTCCACAATACGATCCGATCTCCACTGTGACTCCATCTTTTGAATATTCTTTTACAAGTTGAAATAAAAAATTCCCCTCCTCAATGTCAAGAAAACCTTTTACGTGCTGATAATTTTTTCTACTCATAAATTTCAGGGTACTGTGATTTGAATCTTCGATGATGCCACAAATATTGCTCAGGTGCCTTTGAAATACTGTTTTCAATTTCAATGTTAAGATTTTCTGCAAATTTTTTCTCTGAATCTGATTCATTATTAAAATCCTTTATTACAGCTCTGAAACCACCACTAACTCTGAAGAAGTCAAAATAAACAACATTACATCCAGATATTTTCTTTAATTTTGCTGGGACCGTAGTTGTTAAACACCTCTTCCCATAAAAGCTTGAAATAATGGAATGTTTATTTCTATAGTCTTGGTCTGGTCCATACATCACAATCTTCCCATCCTTCAATATTTTTAGACATTGTTTTATATCAGAGTTAGAAATGATCCCTTTCAGAGACTTTGTTCTACCTTTCATTTGAATCATTTGAATTAGGGCATTATTATTCGGTCTTTCTAAGCCGTACATACCAAATTTAGTTGCTAAGATTCTAGCAGAGAGCTCAAGATAAAGTGTATGTCTAAATAAGACTAAAGCTCCCTTATTTGAACTCTGAAATTTATCCAAAATCTCTAACCCGATAAATTCAATATTTAGTTTGCTTATCTGCTCATTGCTGGCATTCCAAGCAAAATTATTTTCATATAGAGCTCTATATGTTTCATTCCATATGTTTGTCTTCAACAATGACTTTTCAGAATCAGTTAGATTAATAAAACAGTGATCAATATTGGCATTTATAATTCGCCTCCTTCTTTTAAGAAACATGCTCAAAAATCTCCACATATGAGAGTCATTGCCTTTAAACCAGCGCCTTGGCAAAATACAAATAAATTTTGTGAAAATAAGTATTAATGGGAGAATAATATTATTCATAAATGTTTATTGTATATAACTTAATTTATATTTTTGTCCTGCCACTATTAATTCTAAAAGATTTCTTTAGAAAAGATCATGGAGGCATTAGATTGATTTCAAAAAGATTTGGTCTTGGGCTATCAGAGCAAAAGCATACACACATTTGGCTTCATGGCGTAAGTTTAGGAGAAATTAAAACACTAATTCCAGTAGCTAATTCTTTTTTACAAAAAAATGAAAGAATTCTTTTATCTTCTACAACAAATACGGGAATCTCTAAGATAAATAAATTATTTGGTGAAAACCCAAATGTTGAAATAATACCATTTCCATACGACTTTCAATCAATTCATAACAAAATAATTAAGAGTTTTCGTGTTAAAAAGATAATTCTTTTTGAAAGTGAGTTTTGGCCAAACCTATTATCTCAAAAGAATGATGAAGTAAAAATTGTATCGTTTAATACAATTATTTCTGATAACACTTTTTCGAGATATAAATTTTTTAAATCATTCATAAAAGAGGCACTAAGTACTATAGATATGTTTTTTGTACAGTCACTAGATGCTGCGTCTAAACTTAAAAATTTTGGGTTATCCAATGTAAAAGTTTTAGGAAATATTAAGATATACAAAGAAACCTATGAGGCAAATCAAAGTGATTACCAAAGAATAAAAAACAAAATTAGTGATTGCTCAAAATGTATATTTACTGCAGGTAGCACACATAACAATGAAGAAGAATTTATTATTTCTAGTTTACCGGAAAATAATGAGCTCCTTCTATTTATTGCTCCTAGGCATCCGGAAAGATTCATCAGTGTAGAGAGACTTTTAGAAAAACAAAAGTTTAAGTGGTCAAAATTCTCAGAAATTGAAAAGGTTACTGATGAAAAAATAATTCTCTTTGATGAAGTAGGGACATTATTTGAGTTATACATGAATTCAAATTTTGCTGTTGTTGGAGGGAGTATAAAATATAAGAAGGGACATAACTTTTTAGAGCCAATATTTGCTGGAACATCAGTAATAACAGGAGCAAATCTTGAAAACTACTTAGAAATAAAATCACTATTTTGTGATACTGGAGTTATTGAAACATTTACGTCTGAATCTGAGTTGAGAGGGCTAGTAAATTTATATATTGATCAGAAAGTCAGAGAAAGGCGACTAATAGTACAGAAAACAGAAATTGATAAATTTGGAGGCAAATATAAACAGATCATCCAGGAATTACATGAAATATAAATATAATATTCCTGCAGTTTTTATCCTTGGACCAACAGCTTGCGGTAAAACAGAAATCTCTTTGGAACTAATTGATTCATTCCCATTTGAAATTGTCAGTGTTGATTCGGCAATGGTTTACAAAGATATGAATATCGGCACTTGCAAGCCTTCTAACGAAATTCTTAAATCTAAAAAGCATCACCTTGTGGATCTGATAACACCAAAACAAAATTTTGATTTAGGGGTATTTCTAAAAAATTTAGATCATTCTATTGAAGAGATTTTGTCACATGATTGTGTTCCTCTTTTTGTTGGCGGATCAATGATGTATCATCACATTCTTCTAAATGGATTCCATGATTTTCCATCTGAACCCAATATTAAACAAAGAATTCAAAATGATTACGATCAAAATGGCATTACTTCATTGCAAAAAAAGCTTAGTTCTCTTGATTCTGAACTCTTCACTCAGATCGATATATCAAATTACAGACGAGTTATAAGAGCTCTAGAGATTATTGAGATAACTGGTGAAAAGCTTTCGGTACTTAAGGAAAAACAAAAGACCATGTTCTTCAATCAAAAAAAATGCTTAACACTTTCTTTAAATACCAATAAAGAAACATTGATTGAACATGCAGCAAATCGCTTGGATAAGTTAATAGAAAAAGGTTTTATAGATGAATTTAAAGAAATAATTTGTAAATATGAACTTGAAGAAGAAGATCAAAGTATGCAATCAATAAATTACAGACAATACTTTAATCATGTTCGGGGTAAGAAATCATCTCAAGAATCGTATACAGAAGCAATGATCGCAACTAAATTGCTTATTAAATCACAACAAACATGGTTGAAAAAAATCAATGCAGACACATCTATTGACAGTACAAATATAAATTTGAAGAAAGAAATTTCTGATACAATAAGCAATTATCAAAGGAGAATAATGCGATGAGTTGGAATCCAAATGAAAAAGATCCTTGGGGAAGAAAAAACAACAACCCACCAGATCTAGATGACGCAATTGAACAATTAAGAAAAATGTTTTTTTCTGGTAATTCTGGAAAAAGCTCTGGAGGGGGAGGCAGTCCTTTCAAATTCGGATTTAAATTCTTTTCCTATCTCCTTTTAGGAGCAGTTACACTCTATTTATTTCTTGGTGTAAGAATTGTCAACGAGGCTGATAGAGAGGTTGTATTTACACTAGGTAAATATAATAGAGTTCTTGGTCCAGGGTTGCAGTTTCATTTTCCAGTGGTTGAAGAAATATATGCGTCAGAAAATATTTCTAAAATAAGAACATTTGTATTGCCCACAAATATGCTTACAAAGGATGAAAATATTGTTGATGTTGAGTTGAATGTTCAATACACAATTAGTGATTTAATGAATTACTCACTTAATGTTGAAGATCCTGAAATCACAATAAGACAAGCTGCTGAGAGTGCTTTAAGACATGTTGTAGGAGAAAACTTAATGGATGATCTTCTAACATCTGGCGCTGCAGCAATTAGTTCTGGAATTTTACTCAGGCTTGATGAATATTTGGCAATTTACGACGCTGGTATATCAGTCCAACAGGTCAACATTGAACAAAGACAACCGCCTGCAGAAGTAATAGATTCATTCAGGGATGTTGTGGCAGCAAGAGAGGATAAAGAAACTCTAAGAAACGAGGCACAAAAATATGCACTTTCAATAGTGCCAGTGGCAAGAGGTGATGCACAAAGACAATTACAGGATGCCGAAGGCTACAAGCAAAAGGTGATAGCAATTGCTGAGGGTGAATCTCAAAGATTTGAAGCGCTTTTGACAGAATATCAAAAGGCTCCTGAAGTCACCAGAGAAAGATTATATCTGGATGCTTTGGAAGAGGTCTATTCCTCAAGCACTAAGGTAATGATTGATGTAGAGGGCGGCAATAATCTTTTGTATTTACCAATAGACCAAATAATGAAAAAAGCGGAGGAAGATGATGAATAACAACCTTATAGGAATAATATCACTTGTCATAATTATAGTTTTAGCTCAATCGATAGTGATCGTTAAAGATACTGAAAAGGCACTACTTTTAAAACTTGGAGCTTTTGAAAGAACTCTAGAACCTGGATTAAATTTCAAAATTCCTCTCATGGACACTGCCTTAAAGTTTGAAGGAAGATTGAGAACACTTGATACTCAACCAGATAGGGTATTATCAAGCGAATCAAAACCTTTATTGGTAGACTCTTTCGTCAAATATAAGATTGTTGATGCAGAAACTTTTTATACATCGACAAACGGTGGCCAAGATAGAGTTGCAGAAGATACACTGCAAAGAAGGGTAAGAGATAAGCTTAGAAACGAGTTTGGTAAAAGAACTCTCCAAGAAGTTGTGTCTGGAGACAGAGATGGTCTTATGTTGTCCTTAAAAGAATCATTAGGTGAGGATTCAAACGAGCTTGGAGTTGAAATCGTTGATTTTAGAGTCAAGAGAATAGACTTTGAGAGAGAGATAAGAGCATCGGTATTTGAAAGAATGAAAACCGAGAGAAATAGGATCGCTGAAGAGCTGAGAGCAGAAGGGAGAGAGCTCGCAGAGGAAATTAAAGCTGATGCGGACAAGCAAAGAACTATTATTCTTGCGAATGCTACCAGAGAATCAGAAAAAATTAGAGGTGAGGGTGATGCTATTGCAACAGCAACCTATGCATCCGCCTTTAACAAAGACCCAGAATTCTATGATTTCACTAGAAGCTTAAAAGCATATAAAGGCACGTTTAATAATAAAGGCGATGTTTTGCTTCTTGATCCAGACAGTGACTATTTTAAGTATCTAAATAAATCAGACGCAAGGCCTTAAATGAAAAAGTCCCTGATTCTAGTGGGCACTCAGTGGGGCGATGAAGGTAAAGGAAAAATTGTTGATTATTTTTCTTCAAAATTTAAGGCTGTCTGTCGATTTCAAGGAGGCCACAATGCTGGCCATACAATTTATCAAGGAAAGGAAAAATTTGTTCTCCACTTAATACCTTCTGGGATCTTCTATGATCATGTAAAATGCTTCATAGGTCAGGGTGTCATTCTTTCACTTGACTCTCTTTTAAGTGAGATAGATGAAATTGAATCAAAAGGAATTAATTTAGAAGGAAAATTACGCATAAGCAGATACTGTAGTTTGTTGTTACCTATTCACGCAAAAATTGATCAACTTAGAGAGGATCACAAAAATTCAATTGGAACTACTCGAAGGGGGATAGGGCCAGCATACGAAGATAAAACTGCTAGAAGAAGCATAAAAGCTTTTGATCTTGAAGATAAAGATTTATTAAAAAAGAAAGTTTTTGATTTAGTTAGTTATTATAATTATCAGATAGAGACAATTTTTAATTCTACAACTTTTGATCCTGGTGAAGTTCTCAAAGAATTAATAGAAAAATACAAAAAAGCTTCAAAATATTTTGGCGATGTTACTGATACCCTTGAGGACATTTATGGGGATGGCGATCCAATCTTATATGAGGGAGCACAAGGAACCCTTTTAGACGTTGATTACGGTACTTATCCTTATGTCACCTCCTCGAACACTCTGGCAACATCTGTTGGAATTGGTTCAGGGTTCCCAAAAAGTATTTTCTCTGATGTGCTCGGAGTTGCAAAAGCCTACACCACAAGAGTAGGTGAGGGGCCTTTCCCTACAGAACTATTTTGTGATGATGGAAAGAAAATTGCTGATATTGGTAATGAATATGGTGCAACTACTGGAAGACCAAGAAGATGTGGATGGCTTGATTTAGAGGCTCTTAAATATTCAGCTAAATTAAATAACCTAACAAGTTTATGCATAACAAAGTTAGACGTTCTTGATGATTTTAATCAAATCAAAGTCTGTATAGGGTATCAAGTCGATGGAGAACTATCTTCTTTTAAATCTCGGTTGCTGCACAAATCAAAGCCAATATACAAAACAATTGATGGTTGGGGATGTTCTTTAAAGGATGCTAAAAATTTCAATGAACTACCAATTGAAGCAAAAGCATTCATAGAACTAATAGAGGAATTTACAAAAATACCAGTGTCACTTATCTCAAATGGACCTAATCGAGAAGATTTAATCCTTAGATAATTCTTGAGCCCTTGAAATACCTTTATCTACCGCTTCTGAAAAAATTGAATTGAAATTTTTATCTCGTAAAAGTCTAAGACCAGCTTCAGTTGTGCCGCCTTTAGATGCGACAGAATCTACTAAAGCATCTAGACTTTCATCATTTTTAATTGCACTAATTATACTTGTGAGGAACAATATTGTTATTTCACGTCTTATCTCTTTATCAATAACTATACCCTGCATTTTATCTTCAAATTCATTCAAAAGGTCAAAGAAAAATGCTGGAGTGCTTCCAATAAGGACAGTATGTAAATCTATCTGATCTTCGCTATCAACAATGATAGCCTTCCCTAGAAAATTAAATAGTGAAACAATGCTTTTATTCTTATGGTTTGAGTAAATTGCAGTTACTCCCAAATTATCTTTGGTACCAACATTTGTCATCACTCTGGTAATTTTTGTGCGTGGAAGCAGCTCATTGAGCTTTTCAAGTTTTACTCCAGCTGCAACACTTATTATTTCTTGCCCTTCTTTAGTGACACGTGAGAGATTTCCACAGAGGTCTGGTAAGTCTTGCGGTTTAACACATAAAAAAATAATATCTGCATTTTTGCAACAATCATCAATTGATAGAACGGTATGCCCGTTATCGACTAACCAATCTAAGCTTCCTTGAAAAATATCATGTCCTGATATCCTTATTTCACGATCTTTTGAAAGACCAGATATTAGACATTTTGCTAAATGACCACAACCTATAAAACTTAATTTCTTCATTTATAAGACTCTAATATTTTTTCAAGACTAGCGTTCACAAATTTATATGAATTTTCTGCACCAAATTTTTTTGCGAGCCTGACAGATTCATCCAGCAAAATATTTTTAGGCGTTTTTTCTATCTCTGCTTCTGCAAGTGCTATTAAAAGTATATTCTGTTCCATCTTTTCAATAGTCTTAATTCCAAATAATTCAAATTCTGCATTTCCTTTAATCTTTTCTTGAAGCTCTTTATAGGATTTGGTGAGGAACCTAAAAATATTTTTAAAAAAAATATAATCTACTTTGGTTTTTGTATAGTTTTTTATAAATGATTCTTCAATCTCATTAGCAGCATTATGACCAAAAGAAAATTCATACATTGCTTGCACAAGTAGATTTCTTGCATTTACTTTATCTTTAAATCTTGCAAGATTTTTCATGAGCCTTTTAATAGACTCAATAGTGCTTGAATATTACTGGAAGTATTTTTTACAATTCTTTCATCAAGCTGATCTTTGTTTTCAACACAGATTACATTATTGATCATTGGAACATATGGTACTTCTAGTGCAAGGCTTCCAATTGACCTAAAAGTTTCAGAAGTGACCAAATCATAATGAGAAGTTTCTCCACGTATAACGATTCCACAAAATATTAAGGCATCTGGGCCTTGTTCAAGAAATGCTTTACCACCTGCAGCCAATTCAAGTGAGCCAGGAACCTTTTTTATTTCATATACTGGTCCCTGAACACTCGTAATTGTATCAACCATAATTTGTATTTGATCTTCGTACCAGCTGGTTTTTATTACGCCAATTTTAAAATTATTCATCAACAAATTCCTCTATATTTAAATCAAAACCGGAAAGACCACTATACTTTGTTGGAGTTCCTAAAAACTTTATCTTTTTTAATCCTAGTGCTCTTAAAATTTGTGAACCGACTCCAATAACTCGTCGATTTCTTTTTACCTCAACAGGCTTCCCCATTAGCATGTTCAACCAGTAGGATTTTGCATCTCTGTGATTTATTAATACGAATATTCCCGCATCCTCTTTTGCCAATCTCTTTAAGGAACCTCTTGTTGACCACTTCTTACCTATTTCGTCAATGCTAAGCACATCTTGTAAAACACTTTGAGTTTGAACTCGTACCAATGGAATTGTTTCCTCAGTTATGCTGCCCTTGCTTAAAGAGAAATGATGTTCATCAAAAATTATGTCACGCCATACGCCTAATTTAAATTCACCGTATTCGGTAGTTACATCCTTTTCCAATATTCTTTCTACTGTGGATTCTTTTGAAAGTCTAAAATCAATAAGGTCAGCAATTGTTCCAATTTTTAGATCAAACCTTTCTGCGAATGTTATTAAATCGTCTCTCCTTGCCATACTGCCATCATCATTCATAATTTCACAAATTACCCCAGCTGGAGTGAAACCTGCTAGTGATGATAAATCACATGCTGCCTCTGTATGACCAGCTCTTGCCAACACACCCCCATCCATGGCTTTTAGAGGGAAAACATGACCTGGTTGAACAATGTCGTCTGCAGACGCGTTTTTATTTACAGCGGTCAAAATAGTATGAGCTCTATCATTTGCTGATATTCCAGTAGTAACTCCAGTTTTTGCCTCTATTGAAACAGTAAAAGCTGTTTTATTAGAAGTTTTATTATTTGAAGTCATGGGCTTTAGATCAAGTTTCTTACACTTTTCTGAATTAAGTGTTAGGCAAATTAAACCTCTGCCATGTTTTGCCATGAAGTTAATTATTTCCGGAGTTACTGACTCTGCAGCACATACAAGATCCCCTTCGTTCTCTCGATCTTCATCATCTAAAATGATGACCATTTTTCCTTCTTTTAAATCTTGTAAAAGTTCTAAAATATTATTCTTATTCATTTTTCAAAAACCATCTTAGTGTCCGGCCCAATAGTATAGTTTGATTTAACTTTAAATCCATATCTATCAATTAAATCTGGCGAATCAAACCAAGGTACTCCCGCATCTCCTAATTCCTTATTTGATTCATAAATTATGAGTTGATCGCACAACTCATTTTTTATAAAAGAATTTACTAGTTTTGGACCTGCTTCGACCAAAATAGAGTTAATCTCAGTTTGTGATATAGAGTCAATTACTTTTTTTAAATCACCCAAGTTGAATATTTCTACGTCTGCATTTTGAAAAAAGTGAAGATTTTTATCCCAGTTCCTTTGTGCTGTTAGAAGTATTTTTTTTGGCTGATTAACTGGAAAATTTACTCTTGCATTCATTCTTGGATTGTCATTTCTAACAGTATTACCCCCTGTCAGAATTGCATCATGCTTAGCACGAACTATCTGAACGTCACTCCTTGAAGCCTCAGATGTAATCCAAGTAGAACTTCCGTCATTATTATGAGACTTCCCATCTTTTGAGCTTGCTAATTTGATGGTTATGAAAGGGCGTTTTGTTTTGTGCTTGAAGAAAAAAAATTTATTTAAATTTATTGTTTCCTGCCTTAAAACATCCTCTATAACTTCAATTCCATTTTCCACCATCTTTTTGATTCCTGTGCCTGAAACTTTAGGATTGGGATCATCCGAGCCAATCACTACTCTCTTTATACCTGAAGCAATTATTGCATCTGTACATGGAGGTGTTTTTCCAAAATGATTACACGGTTCTAGAGTGCAAATTAAAGTAAGGTTTTCTGTATTTGTAATATTTAATTTTTTTAACTCGTTTAGACAGTTAACTTCAGCATGTGCTCCACCATATTGTTCATGAGCACCCTGACATATGACCTCGTTCTTATGTAAAATTAGGGCCCCAACCACAGGATTAGGTTTAGTAGTATATCTATACTTTTGAGCCAAAAGAATGGCTTGTTGCATGAATTTTTCGTAATCCATTATTTTTTTGAAAGTTCAGAAATTTCGTCGGTAAAGTCTTTTACATCTTGGAAATTTTGATAGACAGAAGCAAACCTCACGTATGCAACTTCATCCAATTCTTTAAGTTGGTTCATGACTTGCTTTCCAAGAATCTGCGACCCAACCTCTCTTTCACCAATCTTCCTTATAGAGTCTTTAATTTCTTGAATAGCATTTTCTATCTTATCTGAAGAGACTGGTCTCTTTTCAAGAGCTTTATGAAAACCAGCTCTGAGTTTTTCTTCATCAAATGGCTCTCTTCTATCATTTGATTTAATTATTCTTGGCATAACAAGTTCTGCTTCTTCATAGGTTGAAAATCTCTCCCCACAATTTGTACACTCTCTTCTTCTTTTTATTTGTGATCCTCCTGCTACTAGACGAGAATCAACCACTTTGGTCTCTTCATTACTGCAAAAAGGACAAAACATTACTTATAAACCGGAAAATTCTCACACAATTGGTTTACTTCTCTAAGGATTTCAACATGTTTATCACTTTGATCTTTGTATTCAATTGCGTCGCAAATTAGGTTGGCAACTTTATTAGCCTCATTTCCTTTAAAACCTCTTGTCGTTATAGCAGGAGTACCGATTCTAATCCCAGAAGTAACAAATGGTGATTGAGGATCATTAGGGATAGAGTTTTTATTTACAGTTATATTTAATTTCCCAAGAAGCTCTTCTGCCTCTTTGCCAGTAACGTCCTTATTTGTAAGGTCTAAAAGAACCAAGTGATTTTCAGTTTTAGGACTTACAGTTAAGAAGCCACGTTCCTGAAAAACTTTACACATCTCTGAGGCATTTAATTTAATTTCTTTTTGATATTTTTTAAATTCCGGTGTCATTGCCTCCATAAAACAAACTGCCTTCGCAGCAATAACATGCATTAATGGCCCACCCTGAGTTCCAGGAAACACTCCGAAATTTAATTTTTTTTGAAATTCTTCATTTTCATTTGAAAGGATAATTCCTGATCTTGGCCCTCGAAGAGATTTATGAGTTGTGCTTGTAACGACATGTGCAAATGGAATTGGGCTTGGATATTCGTCTCCAGCAACCAATCCAGAGACATGTGCCATGTCCACAAGCAAATATGCATTCACACTGTCTGCTATCTCTCTAAACCTTTTCCAATCCACAACCCCCATGTAAGCAGAAAACCCAGCAATAATTAATTTGGGATTATGTTGTTTAGCGAGTGATTCAACTTGGTCATAATCTATTTCCTTAGTATTTCTATCAAGACCATATTGAATTGAGTTGTAATTCCTTCCAGAAAAATTCACCTTAGATCCATGAGTGAGATGACCTCCTTGGTCCAAAGCCATTCCAAGAACGGTATCACCGGGCTGTAGTAAAGCTAAGAAGACAGCAGCATTTGCCGAGGCACCAGAGTGTGGTTGCACATTAGCAAATTTAGCTTTAAATAGTTTTTTTGCTCTTTCAATTGCAAGATTTTCTGCGCCATCAACAAATTCGCAGCCACCGTAGTACCTCTTGGAGGGATACCCTTCCGCATACTTGTTTGTTAAGACACTACCTTGAGCCTCTAGAACTCGGTTGGAAGCATAATTTTCAGAAGCTATTAATTCAATGTGTTGTTCTTGCCTATTTTTTTCAGCATTCATAAACAAGCTAAGTTCTTTATCATACTCGTCAATATTTACTTTTAATTGGTCTCTAAAAAAATCCATAATTTACGGTTTCTTGTGTATAAATTTCCTTTTTCTGTTTTGATTACAAGTTTTACAAATTTCACAATCCAATCCAAAACAGGATCTGGCGGTGCAAAATTTTCTTGCATACATAATAATTTGAATATGAAGTTTATTCCATTCTTCTTTTGGAAAAATTCTCTTTAAATCTTTTTCTGTTGTTTTTACATTTTTTCCAGATGTTAAGCCCCATCTCTGAGCACATCTGTGGATGTGGGTATCTACCGGAAAAGCTGGAATATTGAAAGCTTGGGAGACAACTACCGACGCAGTTTTATGACCCACCCCAGGTAATTTTTCCAACAAAGATAAATCACTAGGAACTTCACCTTCATAATCTTCAATAAGAATCTCTGATAATCTTTTAATGGCTTTAGATTTTTTGGGGCCCAAACCACAAGGTTTTATTATGCTGTAAATAACATCTACATCTAACATTGCCATCCTTGAGGGATTACTAGCTCTTTTAAATAGTATCGGGGTAACCTGATTAACCCTTTCATCTGTGCATTGAGCAGAGAGTAAAACAGCAATAAGCAGCGTGTAAGGATCGCTGTGATCAAGTGGTACAGAAGGTGCAGGAAAATAGTTATTAAGTTTTTCAGATATTTTCTTTGCTTTTTCGCTTTTTTTCAATGTCCCAAAAGTTTGCCAAGTAAGATATTTGTTATATTATATTGGAATAACGACTTATGGGGGAAGAGCTATGAGATACTTACTATTTCTAATTATACTACTATGTAGTTCCTTTACTTTTGCTCAAGAAGATGATGAATCTTTAGATAACATTGAGGAGGTTGTGACATCAGCCTTTAGAAAAGAAACGGCATTGCAAGATACAGGATTAGCTGTAACTGTTATTACAGCGACCGATATAGAATCCAAGAATTTGAAAGAATTCTATGATTTTCAATTTAATGTGCCTGGAGTCCAATTCCAAAAAGGAAATTTTTCAGGAACTGGTGTTCGGATCAGAGGTTTGGCAAATTATGCAGTTGGAGGATCATTCTCTGGTGTAGCAACTTACAGACTTGACGATAATAACGTTGGTGCTACTTCTATGGCTATAGGGGAATTGTGGGATATCGATTCTTTTGAAGTTTTACGAGGACCACAGGGTACTTTATATGGTGGTAATAATCCAGCAGGAACATTCCTTATCTCAAGCAAAGATCCTGGTGAAGAAGTTGATGGCTATTTCAGAGCAGAATTTGGTGACTTGGATATGCAAAGATACACTGCAGCTTTCACTATTAACGCTGGGGAAAAATTTAGAACAAGAGTATCTTTAAGATCTTTGACAAGAGATGGTTATGTACAAAATGTATTTAATGGTACTGATGTTGATGATAGAAAATTTCTTGGTGTTAGAGTTAAAAGTATTTTTGACTTTTCTGACGATACTTCGGCAACTTTAACTCTTGTTTCAAATAATATGAATGATTCAAGAAATAGAACTCAAAGAGCAGCTTGTAATCCTGACCCAATAATGGGTTGTGAACAATGGGGCGATGGCCTTCCATTAAAGGGCTCTTCACACAGTGGAGTAACAGCATTTGGTACTGTTGATTTTTTAACTCTTAACTATCCAGGAGATCTAGTTGCTCCAGATTTAAGACTTAGCTATAACGATGATGCAATTTATTTTGATGACTTAAGAAAAATTAACACCATGACAAATCCTAGACTTCAAAGTGATAATACCAATGCAAGTTTAAATATTGAACATCTTTTAAACGATGTTTGGACAGTGAACTTCATTGCAGCTAATTATCATCAAGACTACGATCATATGCAAAGTTTGAATGGTATGGTATCAACTCGTCCATATAGAATGGGACCTGTTATTGCCGATTTATTCGGAACAGGAACAAAATCTTATCAGAGCGATGAGCCCCTAGATGCATCATTATCAAATTTTGATGAGCAACAATATGAATTGAGATTTTCATCAGATTTTGGTGGTGCTACAGAAGTGGTTACAGGTCTATATCATGAGATATCTTCAGCCTTCACTAATTATCGTGTTCAATCTCCAGGATTTACCTATTTTTCAGATGTTAGTGTAGGACCAATCGGAAGAAAATTTCCTGATCTTGCACAATATGGTGGATTAGGGTTCTGGGCAAATTACTTTGGAGCTTACCAAGCAGTAGGCGGACAAGCAATACCAGCAGCAATCCTTGGTGCTGCAGTAGCGTACGTTGGAGCAGATCCAACTACACCTGCACAAATCGCAGCATTAATTCCACAATTGCTTGCTTCAGGACAATGTGTTGATGTTGCATCATGTACAGCACTTGCTCAACAAGTACTTGTTGGTCAAGCAGCACAATTACCTTCAGTATTGTTTGCAGGAACAACTGCTGGAGTTGAAGCAACTCACCAAGGTGCTGCACAAGCAATACGTGGTATAGCAGCTTTAGGACCAAATTTTGCACTTGCAGGGGCTCCTTTCCCTGTAACTCCAGCATTACCAGCATGGCAGCAACAATTCCAATCTTGGAATAAAACCTACAGAGATACTTGGGGTGCATTTGCTGAATTTACTCATGAACTAGATGACAGAACTAATATTACTGCAGGCGCAAGATTCAATGCTGTTATCATTAAAGATTATGTGATGGATGGAGTTGGAGATGCTTCAGGAAGTCTCTCAGGATACAACGGAACTGTAAATGGATTTCCAATTTTACCTGAGTACTCAGCTGAGTTAGATGAATTTACTGGCCGTGTCATTATTGATAGAAAGTACGATAATGGAACATTGTTATATGTTAAGTATGACCGTGGGCTTAAATCAGGTGGGTTCAATCCAACTACTGCATCTGGTGCAGATAATGCAGTTGGAGTTGGAGCAATAACACTTGTTGATCCAGAAATACATAACGTAATTGAAATTGGTTCAAAAGGTAGATATTTAGGAGGAGCCTTAACTGTTAATGCTTCTTACTACTATAACCAAGTTGAAGGTATGCATCTAAATAAAATCATAGGTCTTGCTTCTGAAACATTTAATGCAGATGTTGACTTAAGTGGTATAGAAATGGAAGTATTGTTTATTCCAAATGCATTCACTAGGTTAAATTTTGTGGGTGCTTACAACAGTTCTGAAATTGCAGGGTACTTAGATTTTGATCCAAGAAACCCATATGGAGCAAGTTCAAGTACTGGAGTAACACAAGTTGTTGCAGGTGGTACTGTAATGGGAATGACAGATGTTGGTCCATTATTTAGATCATTTGGTGGAACATGTGCAGCATACTTTAATGCTTTATTAGGATTTCCATGTACAACTACACCACCACTTCAGGATCTTGCTGGTAAGCCTCTTCCAGGTGCACCAGAAATATCATATACATTAGGAGCAGAAATGGATCTAATGAATAATGATAGTGGTTTGGTTACAGCAAGAGTTGATTATATTTACCGAGATGGCTTCTTCTTAGATGTCTTCCAAAATTCTCATTCAGAAGTTGAAAGCTTTAGTTTTGTTAATGTTGACTTAAGCTATACCCCGCCAAGCGGAAACTGGGGTATTGAATTCTACATGCACAATATTGAAGACAAAGATGTTGTGGTTGGAGGTTTCGTTGGCGCTTCAAGTAATGGTGGAGGGTATAACCTCTTTTTCCAAGAACCAATGACTGGAGGACTTTCAATAATATATAATTTCTAAACCATAAGAAATTTAGTAGTATAAAACCTCCGCTTAGCGGAGGTTTTTTTTATGCAATTTAAAAATATAAATAAATACTTAGAAAACTTAATCAAAGCTCTCCAAGAGGAAAATGAGGCAAATAGGGAGATGCTTGATAATTTTTTTAAGTACCTTGAGACAGACGAAAAGCGATATTTAAAACTTGCAAACATTCAATTAAAAGAGATTCTTAAAGGAGCAGGGTTTGGCATACTTCTTATACTGCCGTTTTCACCAATTACTATTCCTTATCTGTTTAAAAGGGCTGAAAAAATTGGAATCGATATTATCCCCAGTTGGTATAAAAAACTTGATTCAAATGAAGAAGAAAACAAGTTAGAATAGGCAATCTGGAGAAAATAATGAAAAATGTAGTACTAGTCGATAGCGTTAGAACTGGCCTAACAAAATCATTTCGTGGAACTTTTAATATGACAAGAGGCGATGACATGGTCGCACATTGCGTTGATGCGCTTCTTGATAGAAATCCTGATTTACCTGCTGATGCAGTTGAAGACATAATTATGGGCTGTGGGAACCCAGAGGGACCAACAGGTCATAATATTGGAAGAAATGCTGTAGTCTTGTCTAAGCTACCAATAACTACAGGTGGAACCACTGTTAATAGGTACTGTTCTTCAGGCCTTCAAACTATATCAATGGCTGCAGGCCAAATTATGGCCGGAGGTTACGATACCATTATTGCTGGCGGAGTAGAACAAATTTCTCAAGTGCAACCTGTGATGAATATGAACGGGTTTGTGAATGACAAAATTAATCAAAATGAGCCAGGAATATATTTTCCTATGGGACAAACTGCAGAAGTTGTTGCCAAACGTTACAACGTTTCTAGAGAACTCCAAGATGAATATTCTTTACAAAGCCAAATTAGAACTGGAGAGGCTCAGGAGGCAGGAAGATACAATGACGAAATCATACCAATGAAAACCCAAATGCTTATGACTAATAAAGAGAGTGGAGAGCAAAAAGTTATAGATGCAGAGTGCACTCGAGATGAATGTAACAGACCTCAAACGACTCTTGAAGGTTTGTCATCTTTAAAACCAGTTTTTGATCCTGAAAACGGAAGCATAACGGCTGGAAATTCATCACAACTATCTGATGGGGCTTCTGTTACATTGGTCATGTCTGAAGAAAAAGCATTAGATCTTGGACTTAAACCAAAGGCATACTTTAAAGGTTTTACAACGGTAGGCTGCAAGCCAGATGAAATGGGAATAGGACCAGTGTTTGCAATACCAAAACTGTTACAAAGATACAATCTCTCGGTTGAAGATATTGACTTGTGGGAACTAAACGAGGCTTTCGCAGTGCAGGTAGTTTATTGCAGAGATGAACTTGGCATTCCAATGGAAAAACTAAATGTTGATGGTGGGTCTATTGCCATAGGTCATCCATATGGGATGACAGGGTCAAGATTGGTTGGCCATATGATCAGGGAATTACAAAATAGAGATAAAAAGTTTGGTGTAGTTACCATGTGTGTAGGTGGCGGAATGGGTGCAGCAGGCCTAATTGAACGTTACCCAGCTTAGTGTCAAAAGAAAAATATTTAATAGAAAAATTTTTTAAATCTATTGAAAAACCATCTTCTGAGATTGATTATGGTATTGGAGATGATGGAGCTATTTTTAAGGCACAAAAAAACTTTGTCACCTCAATCGATACATCTATTGAGGGAACACACTTTCCTCTTGGATTAGACCCCTTAGATATTGCTTACAGAAGTCTTGCGGTAGCATGCAGTGATATTTATGCGATGGGGGCTAAACCTCATTCATTTCTAATTTCGATTTCAAATAAAGATTCAAAAGAGGAGTGGTTTTCATCGTTCTCTAAAGGGGTAGAGGAGTTTATGAATGATTATGATTGTCATTTAATAGGTGGCGACATCACCAAAGGATCTACCAGCATCACAGTAACCTTTTTTGGCAATATTATAGAGAAACCTTTAATGAGATCAGGTGCTCAAGAAGGAGATTATATTTTTATTAGTGGCCTTTTGGGAAGAGGGCATCACGACAGATTAAATATAAAAAGCACTGAACAGAGTAACCATTTCCTTAGACCAGAGCTGCCAAAAAAATCGATATTTAATATTGTTAAATATGCAACATCATGCATTGATATTTCAGATGGACTCTTAATTGACCTTGAAAGGCTTTGTGAAGCATCTAAAGTAAGTTATGAAATTATTTTTGATTCTGAATTCGTTACTAGTGGAACTGAAGACTTAGCATGTGGTGATGATTACGTATTGTGTTATACGGTAAATAAAAATCATGTAGACAAAGTAAAAAAACACATCGAGGGCTCTCATTGTATTGGTAGGATTTTAAACATATCGAAGCCCAGTGAAATACAGATGAATGGTCGTGCACTCCTCATGGACGCTAAGGGTTGGGATTCTTTTAATCAATAAATTTTAAAATACTTTCCTTGATTCCTTGGGGATCCATATTATTTATTTCTAAAATTTCATTTCTCGTGCCATGCTCTGGAAACTCATCATTTAAGCCAAGTGTTAAGAGTTTTGCATTACTTTTTGATTTATGTAGGTATTCACCTACTGCACTCCCAGCACCTCCTACAATTGAGTGATCTTCAATTGTAATAACATAAGAAAACTTAGTTAACACAGAATCTAAGACATCGGTATCAAGAGGTTTTATAAATCTCATATCATAAAGCTCATAATTTTCCTCTTTTGCTATTGAAAAGACCCTATCCAATAAAACGCCAAAATTTAAAATGCAGACTTTATTTCCATCAAGAATTTTATTTGCTTTTCCAATCTCTAATACTTCTTCTTTATCACTGACTAATGATCCTGTACCCGAACCTCTTGGGTACCTAACTGCAGCTGGTCCTTTGTGATGAAAAGCAGTGTTGAGCAACTTCCAAAGTTCATTTTCATCTGAAGGGGCAGCAATTACAATATTTGGAATACATCTCATAAAAGCTAAATCAAAGTTCCCTGCATGCGTTGGACCATCTTCACCAACTACTCCCGATCTGTCTAAAGCAAAAGTAACATCAAGATTTTCAAGACAAACATCATGTATTAATTGATCATAGGCTCTTTGCAAGAAACTTGAATAAATAGCAACTACAGGCTTCATTCCTCCTAAGAAGAGTCCTGCACCGAAGGTTACAGAGTGCTGTTCTGCTATTGCAACATCATAAAATCTATCTGGAAATTTTTTTTCAAACTCAACCATACCAGATCCCTCTTTCATAGCTGGTGTTATGCCTATAAGTTTTGGATCATCTTTTGCTTTATGGCATAACCATTCTCCAAAAATATCTTGAAATTTCGCTTTAGATTTTTGAGGACTTTTTTCAATCTTTGAGATTGCATGATACTTAATCCTTTCATTTTCAGCAGGCTCAAAACCGGCACCCTTTTTTGTTATCACATGCAATAAATATGGCTCATCTTTTTCTAACATTCTTTTCAGTGTTTTGAGAAGGAGAGGTATATTGTGCCCATCAATTGGGCCAATATAGTTGAGACCTATATCTTCAAATAAGTTTCCTGGCATCACAGCATTTTTGATCCCGTCTTTAATATTTCTTGAAAGATGAAGAGCATATGGCATTTTTTCAAGAGCTCGTTTCCCACTAGATTTTAATTTTTTATATGTTTTTGATCCCCATACATTTGCAAGGTAATTTGATAAACCACCTACATTTTTTGAAATAGACATATCATTATCATTTAAAATAATTTTTAAATTTCTATTTAAGTGACCGGCATGCATCATAGCTTCGAAGGCAATCCCAGCAGTCATGGCGCCATCACCAATAACTGCCACAGAATTACTATTTGTATTGAGCAATTGCGTTGCCTCATTCATGCCTAAGGCTGCGCTTATTGACGTACTTGAATGACCAACACTCATAGCATCAAATCTAGATTCATTTATTGAAGGAAATGCTGCTAAGCCATTTAATTTCCTCATGAACTTCATTTGATCTTTTCTGCCTGTTAAAATCTTATGGGGATAGGCCTGATGACCTGTATCCCAAACTATTTTGTCCGTAGGTAGATCAAGTATGTAATGAAGTGCAACAGTTAATTCGATCGCTCCTAGTCCCGCTCCAAAGTGTCCACCAGTTGTGCTTACGGAATACAGTAAAAAATCTCTGACTTCATCAGCTAGCTGTTGAAGATTTTGAGGTTTTATCAGCTTGGTATCCTCAGGAAAATGTTTTGCTTGCAATAGTTCATACACCGATGGCTGTTGAGGAAATTCTTTAAATATTTTCATCAATGCACTCTCTTAAATAGGTTTTCAATGTAATGTTTTAGTGGGTGACCACCAAGACGTAAATTATCTAATTTCTTAAAAGCTTTTATCTTATAGTCATTAATTAATTCCTTTGAAGCTTCAACTCCCTCCAAGATAGGTAACGTCTTTTTTTTACTGTCTATGTCTTTGCTTGCTGTCTTTCCAATAATCTCTGTCGGTTGAGTCACATCAATTAAATCATCAATTAATTGAAAGCTTGTTCCAATTAGTCGTGCAAGATCTCTCCAGTCCTCGTTTAACTTATCACATATTAATAGAGGAGATATAATAGAAAACTCTATAAGCAGACTTGTTTTGAGTTGATACATGTTAATTATTTCGTCTCTCATGGGACTAGTATTTTCAAATTGAAGATCTAGATATTGACCAAGGATCATCCCATTATGGCCAACTGTCCTGCATAAAGATTGCACAAGCAGTATCTTTTCATCAGAAGTAAGATTGTTATCCTCAGATATCAACATAATGGCGAGAGACTGTAGAGCATCTCCTGTTAAGACTGCAGTAGATTCATTATATTGAATATGGATTGTTGGCTTTCCTCTCCTTAGGGAATCATTATCCATGCAGGGCAAATCATCATGCACAAGCGAATATGTATGCATTACTTCAATCGCTGCTGCAAGGCCATCAACTTTCATTAAATCAAGATTAATTGCATCTGCTGTGAGATAGGCCAAAATGGGTCTTACCCTTTTACCTGGGTTCGACAACGAATAATTAATAGGATCATCAATTAAATCTTTCTTAAGTGAGATGTTGTTAATCTTATTATTTATTCTCTCAAAAAGAATTGATTCAAAGTTGTGATTATTAAGTACTACTTTCGTTAAATGGTTTGATTGCCCCATCTTTTGTTAATTCTTTAATTTTGACATCTGCAGATTCTAAATCTTTCTGGCAAGATTTAATTAAGGATATACCTTTTTCAAATTTTTTAAGGGACTCTTCTAAGCTAGGCTCACCATCTTCAAGGAGCTTCACAATCTCTTCAAGTTCTTTAATTGATTCTTCAAATTTTGCCATATCTGATTTTAACTTAATTAATATTAAATGCTATTAGACATTTTCCTGCTGTTTATCTTCTCAGAAATATTCTCAACAACTGTTAAGAATGCTGGAGTAACTAATAACGTAAGAATTGTACTAAAACCTAAACCCCAGCAAATGCTAATTCCAAATGCTTGATACCACTTTACTGTTGAAGTCCCCTCGTATATAACTTGATTCACTAAATCAACACTGTAACCAAATGCCAAAAAGATTAATCCAAAAATAGTTGTAATTGTTGTTAACAAAACAGGTCTCAACCTGCTTAAACATGTTTCTGTGATTAAATCTTGAATAGAAGACTCGGGTTTTTGTGCTTTAAGCCTATTATAGGTATCAATAAGAACAATATTATTATTAACCACTATCCCAGCTAGACCCACCAAAGCAGTTCCTGTCATAATGGTTGATGGTGAAACTTGTGCAATTGTAAGCCCTAAAAAGACACCTGCAGTTGAGAATAATACTGATACTAAAATAATAAAGGGTTGTGAAATACTGTTAAATTGAGTAACAAGGATTATGAACATTAAAAATAAAGCACCAACAAAAGCTAAAATAAGGAAACTTGTTGCCTCATCTCCTTGTTGAGTAAGCCCACCAAACCTTACTTCCATCCTGGGATCTTCAAAGCCAGTTTCCTTCATCCAATTCTTAATTTGATTGATCTCTTCGTAAAGATTGTAGCCAGGTTTATTGATGCCACTTATCTCATGGTAAAATTTTCCATCAATTTTATTGAGAGAGGCTGCATTTTGTCTTGCATCAACTTCCACAAAGCTCGAGACAGGTATTGGGCCATTTCTTGTGTTTACAGTGATTAGATCTAGGCTTGATAAGGTTCTTTCACCAGAGGGAAACCTTGCTCTAATATCAATTTCCTCTTTGGCATCATCTGGTCTATATTCTCCTAATTTGATACCCCCTGTGACCATCTGTACCGCCGAACCAACATCAAATAAATTAATGCCAGCTTGATATGCTCGTTCTTTATCAACATCTATTTTCCATTCAATTTTATATTTAGGCATCGTATCCGCTAAACCAGTAAGACCATCAACATTTTCTTCAATATAATTTCTCAGGAGAACTGTTTTTTGATCAATTAGTTCTCTGCTTTCACTTAAAAGTTTGATTTCTACAGGCGCGGTCCATTGCCCGGGACCTTCCTGAACTTCCCTTACATTTACCTTATAGCCTGCAGGATTAGCAACTGCATCTCTAGCATTATTGAGAACGTCCCAACCACTTATATCAAGAGTTTTTGGATCCTCAACAAGAATATATCCTCTTGCCACTCCATCTCCGCCACCCCATCCAGAATTTTGAACTGTGATAAGCAAATCCTCTACACCCTTTAAACCTATGAGCTTATCTTCAACTTCAACAGCCATATCTTTCGCTTCATAGGGTGAAATATTGCCTCTAGCTTGCAAATTTACATTAATAATCCAAGGATCAATTGAAGGGAAATAAACAAACCCTTTACCATAATTGCCAACAATTCCTAAAGGTATAACAAAAAGGACTAAAAATAGCGTATAAAAAATCGTCTCGAGTGGATTCTTAACTGCAAAGCCAATTGCACTTTTATAATTCTTTTTAATAAATGTATCGTCTGAGTCATTTTGAAGGTCTGATTTGCGCTTTTGCCTGCCAAAAAGAGATCCAATGACAGGTGCAAAGATTAATGCATACGCTAAAGATGCCATAAGAACTACAAAAACTGTTATTGGCAAGTACCTCATAAATTTTCCTGACATACCGGGCCATACCATGAGAGGAGTGAATGCAGCAACAGTTGTTAGAATAGATGCAACTACTGGAGTAAACATTCGTTTTGCTGAATTTACATATGCTTCTCTTCTGTCTTGCCCTTGATCGATAAGTTTATCTGCATACTCCACAATTACTATTCCCCCATCTATTAGCATTCCTAGACCTAGCAACATTCCAAACATTACAAGGAAATTAAATTCGTATCCAAGAATGTAATAGAGCACTCCAAAGGTAACCAGAAAAGAGAAAGGTATAGCTATACCAACGATCAAACCATTTCTTAATCCTAATGTTGCAACAACTAACACCATTACAAGGACCACTGCAGTAATAATATTTCCCTCCAGTTCACTTACCATATCGCTTGCAAATTGTGTTGTATCAAGACCAGGTTCAATTTTTAGTGTTGATGGATATTCTGCTCTAATTTCTTCGATTTCGTTTTTTACGGTATTTGCAATATCTAGCTCGTTAAACCCTACACGTTTTTGAATGGAGAGGGTTATTGCATCAAAGCCATTTACTCTCGAAAAGCTTGTAGGATCTTTGAAGGTTCTTTTGATGTCTGCTACATCACCAAGCGTGACAACTTTTGAGCCAGATGATTTTATTGGTAAGTTGAAAACATCTTCTCTGCTTTCAAAAACACTTGGAATCTCTACTGCAAATTTACCTGATCCAGTATCTTGGAATCCCGCTGGAATAAGAACATTATTCGAACGAACTGCATTTCCAATTTCAAGCAACCCTACACCAAGTGACTCAAGTTTTGGTCTGGAAACAACAACTTCAAGTAGCTCCTCTGGAACGCCATCAATTTTGATCTCCAGAATACCAGGAATTTTTTCAAGTCTTTCTTGAATATCCTTTGCGATTACAAATCCAGACCTTAGGTTTGCAAACCCATAAACGCTATACACTAATATGGGTTGATCGTTATCAGCAAACTCCATAACTCTAGGATCTTCAGCTTCTGGAGGAAGTTGATTCCTGACTTCTGAAACTGCTCTCTCAACATCCAGAACAGCCTGATCAATATCATAATCAACGTCGTATTTAATGCGAACATAAGTAAAACTTTGTGAGTTTACTGAAAAAACTTCTTCCTGGCCCTCAAGTCTAAGCATTCTATTTTCAAGTGGTTTTGCAACGAGTCGTGCCATATCTTCGGGCGAAGCACCTTCTAGAAACACTGCTATATTTACCCATGGAAATGTAACATTTGGGTTTGATGCAATAGGCATACTAGTTCTACCAAGGACCCCAGCAATAATACAAAACAACATTATTAATAGTGTTGTTCTAAATTTACTGACCGCTGATGAAACAATACCCATTTAACTATCCAAGAAGTTTACTTCCTCATTTTCTTTTACAAATCCTTGCCCTGAAACGACTATCCTTACGTTATCATCTAGGCCCGTTATCCATGCACCCTCTTTAGTGTCTCGAAGGATCTTAACAACTGTGATCTTTATTTTTCCATCATCAACTTGAGCTAATGCAACATCTCCATTATCTGCTAAAAGGAATGCAGAAGTTGGCACAAAATGTGCTTTTACTGCCGTAGTATAAACAATCATTTCTCCGGTTAGGCCATCTTTAATATCATAGTTTTGGTTAACAAGTTCAGATTCAACTCTAAATGTTTTGGTCTGAGAATCAGCACCTCTGCTTAAGAATGTTACTTTTGAACTATATTCTTGACCAGATAGAAATTTGATTAGTACCTCTTGCCCAACTTCAACCTTTGAAACAAGAATTTCAGGAATGTTGCCTACAACTTTAAGTGGTGAAAGAGATATAATTCTTGCACAATTCTGTCCATTCTGTAACAACTGCCCTTCCTTTGCTAAATCCTCCACAAAACCGTCAAATGGTGCAGAAATTTTTGTTCTTTCAAGTTCTATTCGAGCACTTTCAAAATTTGTTTCTGCACTTACAAAAGCTGAGTCTGATATTAAGCCATTTTTTTTCAATTCTGTTTGCGTTTTATATTCTATCTCTGCCCTTTTAAAATTTGCTAACCTTTGCCCTGAATCAAGTTCGCAGATCATTTCTCCCCTTTTTACAAAATCTCCATCTTTGAAGTGTATCTTGATTATTTTTTCTGAGGTTTGTGATTTAATTAGCACTTTTGAAAATGCTTCTGATTCACTTTTAGTATAAATTGGTAATTGGTAATCAACTGAAGATGAGTTTTTAGTTAAAACAGTTATCTTAGTTGATTCTCTTGGACCAAAATCATCTTCTGTTGACGAAAATAATCCAAGAAGCATCCACAAAACTACTCCAGCAACCATTATGCCGGCCATTCTGAGATTTTTCTTGTTCATACTCTTATTACTCCATTAAAACTTTAAAAGTTGCTATATTTTATACTTATTTCCAAGGTCACTGAGTTTCACGGTACTTTTAGTTTTTTTGACTTGAGTATCTTCTTCGTAAGGGTTATAAAAGTCAAATTTTTCTGGGCTTTCGCTAGGCTGTTGATCCATTTTATAGTTCCACTTATTTTTAATAAAATCTAAAAATTTTATGTCCCATGATATAAAGGCTCTTCCATCATTTTTCCAGTAAAGAATAAATTCTGGTAGGAGCTTTTCTGCAAACTCGTATGAAATACCGGTCATTTTGATGATATCAAAACAATCTGAGGATGGTTTCCAATCTTTTTTTATGATGCTTGGCATGGTTTTAGTATCTGATTCAGCATTTTTTTGCGCCCATTTAATTCTGGCATACTCAACAAACTTGGAATTAAATGAAACTAGAGCAGACGGCCTATCTTTCCAATAAATTATAAATTCCTTAACTAACCCATCTATAAAGGCTAAATCTATACCTGAACGAGAAAGAACCTCTATTACATCTTCAGATGGCACCCAATCTGATTCAATCTTCTGTGATTTTTTGTAAGTTGGTGACAAGGTCCTTTTTTTATTTAATACTTTTTTAATTGAAATTTGTTCTTTGTTTTCATTGTAGCTAATTAGCCCTTTTTCCGATAAATCCAATATGGCATTAACAATTTCTTCTTGAGTTAGAAAAGTAAACTCATTTATTACTAAATTTAGTCTGATCATCTCACTTTGCTCTTTTAGAAACTGATAAATAATCGCTTTAATTAAACCAATATTTTCGGCTGCAGATTTTTCAAATTTATAATACTTATTCAAATTCTCTCCGAGCTATAACTGCCTTTGACAGCTTAAGTATTAATTTTTTCGTTTCTTCAAAATCTATGCAAGCATCTGTTACACTTTTGCCATATTCCATATTTTCTGAAATTTTTTGGTTTCCAGGTTTAAGGTTACTTTCAATCATTGCTCCAATAATATTTTTATTTCCATTTGTGATCTGCTGGCAAATATTTTCACAGACAATCTGTTGATTCTCATGCTTTTTCATTGAGTTTCCATGACTAAAATCAACCATAATATTTGGATTGACTGTAGAACTGTTTAATTCCTCAATACATTTGTTAACAGCCTCTGCATGATAATTAGGCTGCTTCCCACCTCTCAATATTATGTGAGTATCATCGTTTCCAGAGGTTTTAAAAATTGCAACTTTTCCCTTTTTTGTTGTTCCTAAGAAAACATGTTGAAATTGAGCTGATTTTATACCGTCAATGGCAGGTTTAAATTCGCCATTTGTTGAATTTTTTATACCAACTGGACAGGATAGACCAGATGTTAATTCCCTATGAACCTGACTCTCTGATGTTCTTGCACCAATTGCACCCCAACTAACGAGATCGGAAATATATTGTGGAGATATGAGGTCTAAAAACTCTGTTCCAGCTGGCAAGCCTATCTCTGAAATATCTCTTAAAACTTTTCTAGCAACTCTTAATCCGTCATTTATTTTGAATGAATTATCTAATTGTGGATCATTTATTAGGCCCTTCCAACCAATAGTTGTACGAGGTTTTTCAAAATAAACCCTCATTATTATTAATATTTCATTTTCAACAGTTTCTGAAAAACCTTTAAGGAGGCTTGCGTACTCGAGAGCTGATTCTGGGTCATGAATTGAGCAAGGACCTACGACAACTATCATCCGGTCATCAAGGTTATGAAGAATTTTGCTAATATTCCTTCGGGCTCCAAATACTAATTTTGAATTGTCTTTAGAAATTGGAAGTTCATTAATGATTTCCTCTGGAGTAGATAGCTCCTCTCTTGATAATATTCTGCTGTTGTCGGTTATGTACATATAAAAAATTTGGACTGTAAATTTTACACTACATGAAGAATGAAAGTGTTTATTTTTCTAATTTTTTACAAAAAACTTATTTCAAACTAAATAACACAATATTTAGTATTTTTTTGGATAATTATATACAATATCTTGTGTATGGAAGCAGTCCAAGAAATTAATCTACCAAAGGTTAAAGGCTCAACTGTAGAGCAACTACCAGAAAACTTATATATTCCACCGAAAGCCTTGTTATTGTTATTGGATGTATTTTCTGGACCAATGGATTTTTTATTGTATCTAATACAAAGAAAGAACCTTGATATTCTTGAAATAGATTTAGTTGAAATAACAAATCAATATATCTCATATATCGAAATGATGGAGGATTTTGAGTATGAATTAGCAGGCGACTACCTAGCTATGGCTGCTTATCTTGCAGAAGTTAAATCTAGGATCCTACTTCCAAGAGAAGAGAATGATGATGAGATATCTGATGATCCAAAAGCAGAGCTAATTAGAAGGTTGCAGGAATATAAACGATTTAAAGAAGCTAGTGAAAACTTAGATGCAATACCCAGAATTGATAGAGATGTTTTTATTGCATCCTCAAAACTTCCTGAATTTGAAATGCCAAAACCAAAAAATAAATATGACAAGTCTGACCTAGTTTTTGCTCTTCAATCTTTGCTCGATCAAGCAGCACTCTTAACAAGCCATACGATTAAACTAGAAAATATAACTGTTGAATCAAAAATGAAACTAATGTTGGATGAACTCAACAGTAGAGACTTTATCTCTCTTCCAGAGCTTATAAAAAAAGGGGAGTCTAGGATGGCTGTTCCAGTTATCCTGGTAGCTGCTTTGGAATTAAATAGAAAAGGTTACATAGAAATAGTACAAGGAGAGTCATTTGGTGAAGTGTATTTTAAGAGTTCTGAAGAGGTTGTTCACTGATGAATATTAAGAACAGGGTTGAGGCGTTATTGTTGGCTTCAAATAGGCCACTTAGCCTGAAAGATTTAGTTGAGTTAATGGAAATTGATTCCAAGGAAGATGAATCTTTACTGCTGACCTCAATATATAAACTTCAAGAAGAATATAAAAGTAGAGCAATGGACTTAATAGAAGTCTCAACAGGATTTAGAGTACAAATTGCAGATACACACTCCGAGGATGTTGCAAAACTTTGGGAGGCAAAGCCTCTAAGGCTTTCAAAGGCAACTTTAGAAACTCTTTCAATAATTGCTTATATGCAACCAGTAACTCGAGGAGACATTGAAGATATTAGAGGAGTAAGTGTTGCTACAAATGTGATTAAGCTTCTAATTGATCAGGGCTGGATTAAGATTAAAGGCTATAGGGATGTGCCTGGAAGGCCGGCACTATTCATATCAACAAACAAATTCTTAGATGATTTTTCATTGAAATCTACAGAGGATTTACCGAAATTGCCAGAGCTACCTGAGTTGCAAAATATCTCTCCAGAACTAACATTAGATAATGAAGATCAAGGGCAACCAGGTCAAAAAATCTGAAGAGAAACTGCAAAAGTACTTAGCTAATTCTGGGTTCACAACTAGAAGAAATATCAAACAGTTTCTTTCTGAAAATAAAGTAAAAAAATTAAATAAAACCCTCGTAGCAGAAAGTCTAATATTTGATAATGATTGTTTAGATATCAATGGCGAGGAGCATATTGTGGAACTTAATCCACGATTAGAAATATTAATCTATCACAAAGCAATTGGGGAAGTTTGTACAAATGTTCCACAGGATAAAAAAGAAAGCGTTTTCTCAAAAATCCCCCCTCGAAAAAAAGGAAAGTGGATTATGGTTGGTAGGCTAGATATTAATACTTCTGGACTACTTCTTTTTACCAACAGCGGTGATTTTTCAAATAAGCTTTCTCACCCAAGTAGTAATATTGACCGAGAATATTTATGTAGGGTTTATGGAGAAATCACAGACCAGAAGATAATGAATCTACGTGAAGGAGTAAAAATTCAAGGTGAACACTCAAGTTTTTCAGATATTGTTCCAGTAAAAAAGCAAGGAAAATCTAAGAATCATTGGTTTTATGTTTGCTTATTTACAGGAAAAAACCGAGAAGTAAGAAAACTTTGGAAGACTCAAGGTTTTAGTGTGAACCGTTTAATAAGGGTACGATATGGTTCAGTGCTTTTACCAGAAAACTTAAAAACAAGCGGTTGGAAAAAGCTATCCCTAAGAGAAATAAAAAACTTAAAAAATCTTTATAAAATTTAGTTTTCCAAATCCCATTTGATAATGGTATCTACTCTAATGTCTCTCCATGAATTCTTATCAAGTGACCAAACCATAATAGTATCACTATCTTCTGAAATGCTATTTATTTTTGATCCAGCTGGAATAAGATTTGGATCAAGTGTTGAGGGCATGACACGTATCTCGCCAGTATCAATTTTTTTAAAACTGATAGTTACAACGCCTTTTTTTAAATTATTAATAAGATCATTCATTAAAATCGTATGCTTTTCCTGTATTAATATTACTCTCTGAAAGAAGCCAAAGGTAGTCGTTTACTCTTTCTTTTGGCGTTTTTAAGCCCTGAGGATCCTCAGCAGGAAAAGCCTGTGCTCTCATACTAGTTCTGGTTGCCCCAGGATTATAAGAATTTATTCGCATATCTTTTTCATATTCATCCGCAAGAACTTGCATTAAACCTTCAATGGCAAACTTTGAGACACTATAGCTGGTCCAAAAAGCTCTGCCTTTGCGTCCAACACCCGATGATGTAAAAATTATTGATGGGTTTTTGCAATTCATCAATAAAGGAATACATAACTGAGTTAAAAGAAAATTGCTTTCAAAATTCACCTTCATTACAGTCTGTAATTGACTTAAAGAGGTGTTAATTACAGGAGAGAGATAACCTAAGATACCTGCAATATGTACAAGGCCGTCTAGCTGAGTGTACTCTTCACACAATTTCTCGAACAAAGTTAAATAGTCTTTTTCCTTTGCTTTATCAAAATCAAATTCAATAACAAGTGGCTCAGAATTTCCCATTGAAACTATACTGTCTTGCAGAGAATATAGCTTTTTAGGATCTCTAGATAAAAGAATTAAATTAGCTCCATACTTAGAGCAAGCAATAGCAACTTCACGCCCTATACCTGAACCAGCACCAGTTATAAGCACATTTTTCCTTTTTAAAAAACTTTTTTCTGGCTTAAAGCTCGGTATTTTTAAAATATCCATTCAATTATTCCATCAGGATGTGAAACAATAAGATCTGCGTTCCAAGTATTATAATCATCCTCCCAATATCCCCAATCACAAGCAATTGTAAGGGTCCCTGCATTTTTACCTGCTTCAATATCTCTTCGGTGATCACCAACATAGCATGAGATAGTATTTTCAGCATTCAGTTTAGATAGTGCTAAATTTATTCCTTCAGGATCTGGTTTTGAATTTTTAAGATGATCCGGACAGATAATGGCAGGAGTCCTCTTATCCCAACCAAATTCATCAATAATTGGCTTAGTATATTTCCAGGATTTGTTGGTAACTATGCCCCATGGAACTTCCTTTTCATCGAGTTTATTCAACATAGAATCAATTCCATCATAAAGAATAAGATTATCAACAAGCATATCTTTATAGTAATCTAGAAATTCAGCTCTCAGATTAGATAACGATTCCTCCGTTTCATTTGGAAAACAATGTTTTAATATTAAATAAGCCCCTCTTGATGAGTATTTTCTCACCATCTCAAAATCTACAAGTTCTTGCTTCTTTTTAGATTTAAGAATATTTACGATTTTTAAAAAAGTTAAACCTGAATTAAGAAGTGTACCATCCAAGTCAAAGAGAATAGCTTTATTTTTTTCTTGCATGAATAATATAGTTAACAGATGGATCATCTGTAAGTTTTGCAATATCAAAAAATGGCAGATATGACATGCCTCGTATTTCTTCAAAAAATAACCCAGATTTATCAATGTAATTTCGAAGTTCTGATGGTTTTATTAGCTTTTCAAAATCATGTGTTCCTTGAGGAAGAATATTCAAAATATATTCAGCTCCTAAGATTGCAAATACAAAAGATTTAAGATTTCTGTTTATTGTTGAAAAAAATATATGCCCATTTTTTTTAAGAAGTTTCTCACAATCAGAAACAATTTCTGAGGGATCGGGTACATGTTCAAGCATTTCAAGGCACGCTATCACGTCGAATTTCTCTCCTGAATCAACTAATTGATTTGTTGATATCTTTTTATAATCAATATCTAGATTCACTTTTTCATTTCTTATTTGAGCAACTTTCAAAGGGCCTTCTGATAAATCTATTCCTGTAACTTTTGCACCCTTCCTTGCAAGAGATTCTGAGAGAATTCCTCCACCACAACCCACATCCAAAACAGACTTACCGGATACATTTATTTTTTTATTTATGTAATCTGATCTAAGTGGATTTATCAAGTGTAGGGGTTTAAATTTTCCATTTGGATCCCACCACTGATTTGCAAGTTGTGTAAATTTTTCTAATTCTTGTTGATCAAAGTTTTTCATCAGTTAAAGTATAGCTATTAAATTAATTACTTAATTCTATGATTTTAGGGGCTATAACGCCAAAAAACATTGGTGATAAACGAACAACTCTTCACCCACAGAGCATAAAAGCTGTTCTAGATATAGGTATTAAAGTAGTTTTTGAAAGTGGTATTGGCTCTAATGCTGATATTTCAGATGAATCACTTGTTGAATTAGGTGCAGAGGCTTTAAGTCGAACAGAATGTTTAAAAATTGCAGATGTTATGTTTTCATCAGAACCTCTTGATGATGAAGAAATAAAATCGATGAAAAAAGGTTCTTGTCTCATCGGCATCTTAGAACCATTCAGTAATAAATCCCAATTTAAAACACACGCAGCGTGTCAAATAAATACCATTTGTATGGAATTCATACCCCGAATTACTAGAGCTCAAAAAATGGATGTATTAAGTAGCCAGTCTAATTTAGCTGGGTATGTATCCGTAATTGAATCGGCAAAATTAATAAACTCTGCACTTCCAATGATGATGACAGCTGCTGGCACCCTTAAGCCAGCCAGAGTTTTTGTCATAGGTGTTGGTGTTGCTGGACTTCAAGCAATAGCTACAGCTAAAAGACTGGGAGCTCGAGTTGAAGCCTTTGATACCCGTCCAGTTGTTGAAGAGCAAGTAAAATCTCTCGGGGCTAAGTTCATTAAAATTGATTTAGGAGAAACAGGTCAAACAGATCAGGGTTACGCAAAAGAGCTTACTAGCGAACAAATAAAAAAACAAAAGAAACTTCAAGCTGATGTATGTTCAAATTCCGATATAGTCATAACTACTGCTCAACTTTTTGGAAAACCTGCCCCACAGCTAATAGATAAAAAAACAATTGAGCGAATGAAACCTGGAAGCGTAATTTTTGATATGGCAGTTGAATCAGGAGGCAATGTTGAGGGATCAGTTGCTGATACCCTACAAAACTTTAATGGTGTAAAAGTAATTGGTTATAGCCATCTTTCCTCCTTTGTTTCAGATCATGCCTCATTTGCGCTTAGCAATAATCTTATAAATTTTGTTATGGACTTTTATAATGAGGATAAAAAAGAAATCATTTTTGATTTGGATGATGAAATAATAAACTCATCAATGTTTGTAAAAAATGGAAAAATTTTAAAAAAGGATTTTTGCTAATGGAAATTTTTATACTACTGTTCTTCATACTAGTACTCTCTATATTTCTAGGGCTTGAATTAATATCTAAAATTCCAAGTACTTTGCATACTCCTTTAATGTCTGGCGCTAATGCAATTAGCGGAATTACCTTGGTAGGAGCGCTTAGCTTGCAAACAACTGGGACGCTACAATTAGTTCTAGCATTCTTGGCAATTACCTTTGCAACAATTAACGTTTTCGGCGGATATTTAGTGACAAATAGAATGTTAAAAATGTTTAAAAAGAAGTGATGGATATCAGTAACGAAATTTTCCAACAGATAGGTTATGTCGTCTCGGCAATCCTTTTTATTTATGGTCTAAAAATGCTTGGCAAAGAGGATACAGCCGTTAAAGGAAATTCTATATCTGCTGCTGGAATGCTGATGGCAGTTTTAGTAACTTTTATAAATGTTATTGATCCAATAATGGTGATATCAGCAGTTTTGCTGGGAGGCACGATTGGTTCATTGTTTGCATTGAGAGTAAAAATGACATCAATCCCTGAAATGGTAGCGTTATTTAACGGGTTTGGCGGATTATCTTCCTTTTTTCTTGCATGGTCGGAATTTACAAATTATCAGGCAGTAAGCGCATTGTTTTTGATAACGTATCTTACGGTATTTATAGGCGGTGTAACATTCTCAGGAAGTGTTATAGCCTATTTTAAGTTATCTGAGATTATTAAATTTAATGGAAAAGTTATTAATACAGTTTCCAGATATTTCTTTGTGATATTTCTATTCTCTTTAGTTGTTTTGGTTTCGCTTTTATGTCTTCAGCTTTTCGGAATACTTAATATTAGTTTTGAATTAGTCGAACAAATTTTTCTAGGCCTGTTAGCTATATCAATTCTTTCTGGTTTTTGTTTTGTTATTCCAATCGGGGGAGGAGATATGCCTGTTGTCATCTCTTTACTCAATTCTCTATCAGGCATAGCTGCAGCACTTGCTGGCATTCTTCTTACTAACACAGCATTAATTGTTGCTGGATGCCTAGTTGGAGCGTCAGGGCTAATACTAACCTTGATAATGGCTAAATCAATGAACAGAACACTTTTTAATATTTTTTTTGTTGGCTACTCTGAAAGTAGTTCAAGTACTTCAGAAATTGATGGTGAAATCAAACCAATTTCAGCAGAAGATTCGTATTTAATTTTAGAAGCAGCTTCCTCAGTACACATTGTCCCTGGCTATGGTATGGCTGTTGCACAAGCCCAACATGTAGTTAAAGAGCTTGGAGACCTTATTGAGGAAAATGGAGCAGAGGTTTCATATGGAATTCACCCAGTTGCAGGGAGAATGCCAGGTCACATGAATGTCCTTCTGGCAGAGGCAAATGTTCCATATGATAATTTGTTAGAGCCTAAAGATATTAACCCAAAAATGGAAAGTATTGATGTCGTTCTTGTAATTGGTGCAAACGATGTCGTTAACCCAAGCGCAACCGAACAACCCGGCAGCCCCATATATGGAATGCCAATTATTGAAGTGCATAAAGCAAAAACGGTAATGGTTTTAAAAAGGTCAATGTCGTCAGGTTTTGCAGGAGTTCAAAACCCATTATTTTTTAAAGAAAATACAAGAATGTTATTTGGTGATGCTAAAGAATCTATCTCCAAATTAGTGTCAGAATTTAAGGAATAAAAGCGATTTAAAATTATAGCTGTGATAAAATGTTTTAGTGCAAGAATTCGCTAAAGAAGTCCTTTCTGTCGACATTAAAGATGAGTTAAAAAAGTCTTATTTAGACTATGCGATGAGTGTCATAATTGGGCGTGCGTTGCCTGATGCTCGTGACGGAATGAAGCCGGTTCACAGAAGGATTCTTTTCGCAATGCACAAACTTTCAAATACTTACAATAAGCCAAATAAAAAATCAGCTCGGGTTGTTGGAGATGTCATCGGTAAATATCATCCACATGGAGACTCTGCAGTCTACGATGCGATTGTTAGGATGACCCAAGATTTTTCACTCAGATACCCGTTAATAGAAGGCCAGGGAAATTTTGGGAGCATTGATGGTGATTCCGCAGCCGCAATGAGATATACCGAAATTAGAATGCAAAAAATCACTGATCAGATTTTAGCTGATATCGAGAAAGAGACTGTTTCATATTCTCCAAATTATGATGGAACAGAAGATATACCAGATGTTTTACCCACCAAGATACCAAACCTTTTAATAAATGGGTCATCTGGCATAGCGGTGGGAATGGCTACTAACATGCCTCCTCACAATCTAACAGAGGTTATTGATGCGTGCATACATATGCTGAATAACAAAGAAACATCAATTGATGATCTTTTGAAAATAATTAAGGGTCCTGATTTTCCTCTTGGAGGAATTATTACTGGGATTGATGGAATTGAACAAGCATATAGAACAGGGCAAGGAAAAGTGTATGTCAGAGGAAAAACATCTTTTGAAACATCAAAGTCCGGTAGGGATTCGATAATTATTACCGAGATTCCATACATGGTAAATAAAGCAAGAATGCTTGAAAGAATTGCAGAGCTTGTGAAAGAAAAGAAGCTTGAAGGAATTGGTGAAATAAGAGATGAATCTGACAAAGATGGAATGAGAGTAGTTGTTGAATTAAAAAAGGGAGAGGTCCCTGAAGTTATTCTTAACAATCTGATCAAGAATTCTCAATTGGAACAAGTTTTTGGAATCAATAATGTTGTTCTAGTCGATGGAAGACCAAAGCTTTGTAATTTGCATGAGTTGCTTGAGATATTCTTAGATCATAGAAAAGAAGTAATCACAAATCGATCTCTTTATGAGTTAAGACAGGCCAAAGATAGAGGTCATGTTCTTGAGGGTTTGATTGTCGCGATTGCAAATATTGATGAGGTTATAAATATTATAAAAACATCAGAAAATACCAAGGTAGCAGCTGAGAGATTGTGTGAAGAGAATTGGTCTTCAGAAACAATTAAACCTTTATTGGATCGGGTCGATGATCCAAACATTTGCAAACCTGAAGGTCTAGAAGATGGTTTTGGGCTTAATGGAAAAAAATACAAACTCTCTATCGTGCAAGCTAAAGCTATTTTGGAATTAAGATTAAGCAGATTAACAGCATTAGAAACAGACAAACTTAATGATGAATATGAAGAACTTGTAAAACAAATAAAAGAATTACAAGAAATTCTTTCAAATGAATCGCGCCTTGTTGAAGTTGTAAAGGAAGAGTTAAATGAAGTTAAGCAAAGCTTTGGAGATGAAAGGCGAACTGAAATTATAGAAAAACGTTTAACCATAGATGATGCCGACCTTATCCCAGAGGAGGAAAGAGTTTTTACAATTTCTAATAATGGGTTTGTAAAAACACAGCAACTTGCTGAATATAGATCACAAAGAAGGGGCGGCGTTGGTAAGACTGCTTCAGCTTTAAGAGAGGAAGATTTTATAAAGCAAGTTCTCGTATTAAATACACATGTACAGGTTCTATGTTTTACTACAAAGGGGAAGGTACATTGGTTAGAAATTTATAAATTACCAATTATGTCCAGAACAGCAAAGGGTCGGCCAATTTCAAATGTTTTGCCTCTAGAAGATGATGAAAAAGTTACTTCATTTCTTCCTGTTGATGAATATAAAGATGGACATTTTGTTCTTATGGCTACTCAAAAAGGAGTAGTTAAAAAAACAGCACTCAAAGCATTTGAAAAACGCTATGCTCCAGGGTTGCGTGCAATTAATCTTGACGATGGTGACAAACTTATCGGAACAATTATTACTAATGGATCTAATGAAGTATGTCTTGCATCCAAATCTGGAAAAGCAATTCGTTTTAAAGAAACAGATGCAAGGCCAATGGGTAGATCAACACGAGGTGTTAAAGGAATGAACATAGCAAAAGAAGACAAAGTTATCTCTTTGATTAAGGTGAAACCAGAGTCAAACCTTTTAACCTTGAGTGAAAATGGTTACGGAAAAAGAACTAATATTTCAGAATTTAGTGGTCAAAAAAGAGGCGGAAAGGGAGTCATTGCCTTAAATACCTCTGAGAGGAATGGAAAAATGGTTGCTGCTGTTCAAGTTCTTGATGGAGATGAAGTCATGTTAATAGGCAATAGAGGGACAATGATTAGAACAAAGGTAGATCAAATTAGTGTTATTGGAAGAAATACGCAAGGTGTAAAAGTTGTAACCACAAGGGAAGGCGAATTGCTTGTAGATGCAGTAGGCTTCAAAGAAAGTCTAGATGAAGAAGAATAGGATCCATAATTTTAGTGCAGGACCAGCACAACTCCCATTAGAAGTGCTAGAAGAAGTGCAGCAAGAGTTTCTAAATTACAATGAAATAGGATCGTCAATTATAGAAATAAGCCATAGAGATAAAACTTTTATTGAAGTAGCAAATGATTGTGAGAACCAAGTTAGAAAACTTTTAAATCTCAATGATGATTTTGAAATTATTTTTATGCAGGGAGGAGCAACTTTACAGTTTTCTTTAATCCCTATGAATTTTGCTAGCAAAGATGGAATCGTGAGCTATGCTGAAGTTGGCTCTTGGTCATCAAAAGCAATAAATGAAGCAAAAAAAATATGTGATGTAGATGTATGTTTTTCATCAAAAGCCAGCAACTTTACAGAAATCGACAGTTTTAATAAGTGGAACATCCATCAAGATTCACAGTTAATTCATTATTGTAAAAATGAAACTATCCAAGGTATTTCAATTAAGGAAGATCCAGACTTTGATAGGCCTGTTTTTGTTGATATGAGCTCATGTTTGTTTTCTGAAGAAATTAATTTTTCAAAATACGATTTTATTTATGCTTGTGCACAAAAGAATTTTGGGGCTTCTGGGCTTACTCTGCTACTTGTAAAAAAAGACCTGTTAACCAAAGCGAATCCTAACCTACCAAATATGTTAAATATTAATTCTCATAATGAGGCAGAATCAATGCTAAACACTCCTAATACATTTGCAATGTATTTAGCAGCGAAGATTTTTAAATGGTATGCAGATCAAGGAGGAGTTTCTGAGATGGAAAAAAGAGCTAAATCCAAATCTACTACCCTTTATAGGCTAATTGATGAAAGTAATTTTTATTTAAACCCTGTTAATAAGCAACAACGTTCAAATTGTAATGTTGTTTTTACAATTCATGATGAGTCTTTGGAAAAAAAGTTTTTAGAGCAAGCTGAAGAATTTGGCTTTATGTACTTGAAAGGACATAGATCTGTTGGGGGGATGAGGGCAAGCATATATAATTCGATGGAGGAAACTTCTGTAAATGAACTAGCAGAATTTATGAAGGAATTCGAAGATAAAAATGGATGAAGAAAATAAACTTTATTATCTTCGGGAGGAGATAGACTCTATAGATGCCGAGTTAATTACTTTATTAGAATCTAGATTAAAGCTTACAGATGAAATTGGAAAAATTAAATCTTCAATAAAGAAACCACTTCTTGATGAGAGTAGAGAAAAGAACATTATTGATAGAATAGAATCAATTCAAACGGATTACCCAAAAAAAGAACTAAAAAAGTTATTTAAGCTAATAATGTCTACCTCTCTTAAAAAGCAGATAGATAATGAATAGTTTTCTGATTATTGGCTCAGGTTTTATGGGACATTCTTTAGCTCTTGCATTAAAAGAGAAAAATGAGAAATTTCTTATTTCTGCAACAGAAATATCTAAAAACCACCGATACCTTTTAAGTGATTCTAAAATCTATGAAAATGTTTATAGAAGCTATGAAGATGTAGATGAAAATTTTGATGTAGTGTTGTTATGTACACCCCCATTAACAACATCAGAAATTTATGAAAATATTTGTAAGAAGTTTAATAAAAGCGTTCTGATAACTGATATTTGTAGCACAAAATCCTTTTTAAAAGATAAAGTTTTCCCTGATAATTATGTTTCATCACATCCTATTTGTGGCAGTGAAAAAAATGGACCTGCTGAAGCAAAAGTAAATCTATACAAAAAAAATACATGCATCTTAATAGGGGAGGAAAACCAAAGTTTTAAAATATGTGTCAATATGTGGCAGCTACTTGATATGAAGATTTTTAAAATGTCTGAAGAAGAACATGATCAGATATATTGTCATAGTAGTCATTTGCCACATATCATTGGCAGAGCTTTTTTTAATTATCTTGAAAGTAAAAAAATTCCAGAGGAATTCTTAGGAAATAGCAGCAGAGAAATGATACGAATTGGCTCATCTAATAAAGAGCTTTGGAATCAAATTTTTAACGGCAACAAAGAGAATCTAAAAATTTCCATTAATGAATTTCAAGAATATTTAAACAACGTTAAAAATAAGCTTTGAATATAAAATGTCTAAAATAAGAATTAAAACCTCTAAAAATTTTAATGGAACTGTAACATTACCCTTAGATAAGTCTATTTCACAACGAGCAGCAATTCTTGATATTCCAATGAACTCAGGCATAGTTGGGAAGGATATTGACGTAACAAGATCTGCGTGTGAAAAAGCCTTAATTCAAGGTGAAGAGAATCTATACTTAGGTAATTCTGGAACTGGGATACGTTTACTAACAGGCTATTTATCAGGTATTGGGAAAAAGTACGTCCTAAAGGGAGATGAATCATTATCAAATAGGCCTATGAGTAGGGTTTCAGATCCATTAAATGAATTTGGAGCAAAAATAACCCTTAATAATGGAAAACCTCCGATTGAGATAATGCCTTCTGAACTAAAAAGCTCCTTTTCGTACATACTGCCTATACCAAGTGCACAACTTAAGAGCTCGCTGCTATTTGCTGCTTTAAATGCCAAGAAAAAAATAGAAATTATTGAACCGGTATTATCACGAGATCATACTGAAAGAATGTTATCTTTTCTAGGGTGTGACATAGAAATAGATAATGGTAATAATTTTAGAAAAATTACTTTGGATGGGTCAGTTCCTTTCGAAAAAAAGGAGATATTTGTACCAGGTGATTTCTCCTCAGCATCCTTTTTTATTGCTCTTGCTATTTTGTCAGAGAGTTCAGCTGTTTTCATACCCAATGTAGGAATTAATCCATCAAGAATTGCATTTATTGAAATCTTAAAAAAAATGAATGCTGATATTGTGCTTGAAAATATAAGAGAAAAAAATAATGAACAATTTGCTGATATAAAAGTATGCTCGAGCAAGCTCCAAGGAGTTAATGTGCCTAAGAGCTTGATTCCAAATTTAATTGATGAGATTCCATTACTATCTGTACTTTCAGCATTCTCAGTTGGCCAAACATCTTTTGAGGGATTAGCTGAGCTTAGATTTAAAGAATCGGACAGATTGAAGGCAATAATCAGTCTTCTAAAGAAAATTCAAGCATACTTTCATCTTAAAAATAATGATTTAACGATTTTAGGATGCGGACATGATCATGTTTTTTCAAAGGGTAATTTCAATTCGTTCAACGATCATCGTATAGCTATGTGCGCAGCAATCCTTTCAAGCAGATGCGCTCAAGAAGTTTCTATAAATGATATAACCAGCGTTGAAACTTCATTTCCGAATTTCTTTGAAAACTTAGCTAACTTAGGGTTTACAATAGAAACGAAATGATACCAATTGTAACTATTGACGGACCCTCAGGATCAGGAAAGGGTACTTTAGCGAAAAGATTATCTTCAGAATTAAAATGGAATTATTTAGATAGCGGCTTACTGTATAGATGCTATGCATTTTTTTATAGCCGAGAACAAGTCAATATAAGAGAACAAATCAATAAAATAACTTTTTCTAATCTTAAGGGTAAGGAAAAAATTTTATGGCAAGGCAATGATATAACAAATGATCTAAGAGGAAAGGGTATAACCCTGCTATCATCTGAACTATCACAAAATAAAGAAATTAGGCAAAAGTTATTTTTAATCCAAAAATCTTATCATAAAAAGCCTGGTCTCATTGCAGAAGGAAGAGATATGTCTTCAATTGTATTCCCAGAATCTAAAATTAAAATTTTTTTAACTGCAGCAATTGAAGAAAGAGTTCAAAGGCGTGCAAATCAGTTGAGAAATGCTGGACAAAAGGTTAATATCTCTGAACTTAAAAAAGAGATACAGTTGAGAGATAGAAGAGATAGTGAAAGAACTCATTCTCCCCTTTCTATAAGTGAGGGCGCCATTGAGATTGATAATACATATGAAAATATTGAAATAACAATTGATAATATAAAAAAACTTATAAATGAAAGATACAAATAACGTTTTCCAAGACCTCTTAGATAAGAGCTTCAAAGAATTTAATCTTGTTCAAGGCTCATTAGTAAAAGCAAATGTGCTTCAAATAGGTAAGAAATGGGTCACATTGGACATTGGTTTTAAATCAGACGGCCTAGTTCCTATTGAGGAATTTCAAAATAATGCAAGCCAAGTTCAAATTAAAGAAGGTGATGAAGTAGAGGTTATATTAGATGCCTTAGATGATGGATTTGGAGAGATTAGACTATCAAGAGACAAAGCAAGAAAGCAAGAAACTTGGGAAATGTTAGAAAAAGCACATCAAGACGGCCAATATGTTGAAGGCAAAGTTGTAAATAAAGTCAAAGGCGGATTTACAGTTTTTGTAGATGTAGTGAAATCTTTTTTACCGGGTTCACTCATTGATCCGAAGGGAGGAAAAGATTACCCAGATTTAACGGGCCAAACCTTAGAATTTAAAGTAATGAAATTTGATAAAAAAAGATCAAATGTCGTTCTTTCCAGGAAAGCTGTGTTGCAAGAACAAAATTCAGAGGAGAGAGAAAGGTTGCTAGAGATTATCAAAGAGGGCGAAAAGATAGAAGGAACAATCAAAAATTTAACAGACTATGGCGCATTTGTAGATTTAGGGGGCCTAGATGGGTTGCTTCACATAACAGACTTATCTTGGAAAAGAGTAATGCATCCTAAGGAAGTTCTTAATGTAGGCGATAAGAAAGAATTTCTAGTACTTTCATTCGATGAAGAGAAAATGAGGGTATCTTTGGGATTAAAACAACTTAGTGAAGACCCTTGGAAAAACCTTGAAAGTAAATATCATGTTGGACAAGTAGTTGAAGGAGAAGTTGCATTAACAACAGATTACGGATGTTTTGTAAAACTTGATGATGACATAGAGGGCCTTGTTCATATTACAGATTTAGATTGGAAGAATAAAAATATTAATCCTTCTTCCATCCTTGATAAAGGCGATAAGATAACTGTAAAAGTTATGGAAATTGACCTTGAAGAGAGAAAAGTCTCTTTAAGCAAAAAACATACTACTGAAAATCCTTGGAAAGAATTTGAAGATAAGCATAATGCAGGTGATATACTTGAGGGCCTTGCTATTAAATCAGTTACAGATTTTGGTGTCTTTGTTGAGCTTGAAGGTGAAATCGATGGATTAATTCATCATTCTGAGATAAATGTTGGAAGTGGCTCTATTGAAGACCAGTACAAAGCAGGCGATAAAGTTAATGTCTCAATAAGTGGAATGGATTCAGAAAGAGAAAGAATATCATTATCACTAGTTTCCTAGCAAAAAAAATCAACATTAAATACAATTTCATATATGTCATATAAAAGACTTATAGTTGCGTTAGATACAAACGACTTTTCAAGAGTAAAACAAATTGTTGGCCATTTAGACTCTACACAATGCATGGTAAAGGTTGGGCTAGAATTATTTATTTCACAAAGAGAAAAAGTCTTGGAATACCTTTCATCTCAAGGTTTTGAAATTTTCTTAGATTTAAAACTGCATGACATTCCAAATACGGTATCAAAGGCAATTCAAGAAATTCAAAATTTTAATGTTTCAATGACCACCATCCATTTGCAAGGTGGTTTAGAAATGATTAACGCAGCATGTGAATCAGCTCAAAGTACTAAAATACTTGGGGTAAGTCTTTTAACAAGTTTGGCAGAAGAAGATACAGAGAAATTGTACGGGAACACTTTTGATACACAATTTAAAAAATTGATAAACATTGCAAATAATTCAGTTGTGGACGGTGTTGTGTGTAGTCCACATGAATTAAGCCTGCTTACAAATCTTAATAAAATCAAAGTTGTTCCAGGAATTAGAAATGATTTTACACAAGATGATCAAAAAAGAGTTATGAGTTCAGCCGAAGCTTATTCACTCGGTGCTGATTTTATAGTTGTAGGCCGACCTATCACTCAAGGGGATAATGTTTCTGAGAGGTTTAAGGAGTATTTATGCTAGAGAAGTTAAACCTTAATAAACCTGAATACAGAATTAGGGAAGATTGCATCAAGTTTAAAGAAAAAGTTTACGGTATAAATTTCAATTTTGAATATCATAATATCCCAACTGAGTTTTATAGTGACTTTGAGAATCTAGCGCTCATGAATGATGTTTTTAGTAAATTTAAAGACATCTTCGATGGCCAAAGAGTAAACAACACCGAAGATAGGCCAGTAACTCATTTTGAATATAGAAAAAATCCCTCGCTCAAGGAATTTAATGATCAAACTAATTTTATGTTAGAAATTGCTGATGCTATTTCGCAAGAATCTTTTGAAAAGATTATTTTCTTTGGAATTGGAGGCTCTCAATTAGGCCCATTATTTCTTGGAGAAGCCTTAATAAGTGATTTTTATAAAAATGTTGTGATGATTACTGGTAGTGATCCAGAAGAGTTTAAGGAAAAAGTATCAGGGCTTAATCTCGAAAAATGCATTTTTATTATTGCTTCTAAATCCTTCGGTACTATTGAAACTTTAAGATCTTATGAAGATGTGACCGGAAGAAACTATCTGAAAAATACATTCGCAATCACTTCAAATATACAAACTGCAGAGAGCTATGGTATAGATTCTAAAAAAATAGTTTCTTTTGATGCCTCTACTGGTGGAAGATTTTCATCTTGGTCACCAATTTCAATACTTTTAGCAATTTTTGAGGGTGAGGAAAAGTATAGAGAATTTTTGCACGGCGGTTTAACTGCTGACGAAGACTTGCTAAACAGTAAAAATAAAAGTCCATGCTTTTTGATGTCATGCCAAGATATATATAACAATAATATTCTTGAAAATCAGACTTCATTGATACTTAATTACGATTGGAGACTTAGAAATTTTTCAAAGTATGTTCAGCAATTAGAAATGGAATCAAATGGAAAATCAGTAGATAAGAATGGGCACCAACTAAAGATCCAAACTTGTCCAATTGTTTGGGGAGGCTATGGCCCTGAATCACAACACTCTTTCTATCAAATGATATACCAAGGGACTAAGGACTTTAATTTATATTTACTCTCTTCATCATCAGACTCTCTTAATGTTAAACAGTTTAATGGGCAGTCTGATTCACTTATTAAGGGCACAGCAATTGATATCGAAGAATGTAAACAAACTAAAAAAAGAAACCCTACACTAATTACCATAGATAATATTTCACCATCGACAGTTGGGGCCCTCATGGCTACATGGGAAAATAAAACAATATTGAATAGCATATTTTGGAACATAAATGCTTTTGATCAGTGGGGAGTCGAGCTTGGGAAAGAGAACACGAAGAAATATTTGTAGTGGTTCATAAAATAGCAGATAAGATAAAATCTTTTCCAGAAACACCTGGTGTTTACAGATTCTTTGGAAAAAATAAAATTCTTTATATTGGCAAAGCTAAAAATTTAAAAAAAAGAGTTCAAAGCTATTTTAGAACCTCTATTAAAGAATTTAAAACCAATAAACTAGTTGAAAGAATTGAAGATCTTGACTACTTAACAACAAATAACGAAACAGAGGCTCTTTTGCTTGAGCAAAACCTTATTAAATCAAATCAACCACAATTCAATATCTTATTGAGGGATGATAAAACCTTTCCGTATATAAAAATTGATGATGCACATGACTATCCATCTATCACATTTAAAAGAACAACTAAGGCAGAGAAAAATTTATTTGGACCATTTATAAGCGCCAAAGGAACAAGAACTGCCATTACAGAATTACAAAAAGCTCTAAAACTCAGAACCTGTAATGACATTTTCTTTTCAAATAGGACAAGACCATGTCTTCAATACCAAATTGGAAAATGTTCAGCACCTTGTGTGGGTTTTATTTCTAAAAATGATTATCAGAAAGATATAGACACCACAAAATCAATATTAAAGGGAAACTTTAAGAAGATATTAAAAAATCTAGCAATTGAAATGAAAGATTACTCAGCAAATGAAAAATTTGAAAAAGCTGGAGTCGTAAAGCGAAAAATAAGGATCTTAGAGAGAGTTGAAGAATCTCAAATTATTTTTTCAGGCGGAGATCAAACTAAAGTAGTATCAATTGCATCATCTGGAGAAGATGTGTGTTTCGTAGTAATTGACATTGAAATGAATTCTTTTACAAATATAAGAAGGTTTTCTTTTAAAAACAAAGTAAATAAATCTGAACTTAATTTAATGGAAGAATTTATTAGCAGATTGATTTTATCTAACCCGCAAATTAAGGAGATTGTTTGTTCAAACGAAAAATTTCATTCCCCATTTTTTCCAAATATAAAAATTTCATTCCCTACCTCTGGCAAGAAAAAAAGATGGATAGATATGGCGAAAAGAAATGCAAAAAATCTACTTAGCTTAAAGCTTCAGAGATCAAATAAATATTCTCTCTCTATAAATTATCTGAAAGAAAATTTTGATATCAATGAGGAAGATATATCAATAGTAGGTTTTGATGTGAGTGGAGGTGTTGGAGATATTCAGACAGTTTCATGTGTTTTTTTTAACTCTGAAGGACCAATTAAATCAAAATATAGATTCTACCATGTTCCGATAAAACACGGTAAATCAGACCTTTCTGCACTATTATTTGGGGTAAAAAAATATCTAAAAAATAATTTTAGCATCAATTTAATTATTATCGATGGGGGGCTGACACATTTAAAATTCATAGAAAATGGGCTGGGAAAAAAAGCTTTTGAGGTTGTTTCAATTGGAAAAGGAGAAAAGAGAAAATATGGAATTGAGAATCTATTTTTTAAGAAAAATAAGGTTGAATTTAGGCACGATGATTCAATGTCAAAAATTTTCCTAGATGTAAGAGATGAGGCGCATCGTTTTGCACTCAAAAACTTTAGGTCTACAAAAAGAAAGAATCTTACACAACATTTCTTACAAGATATTCCAGGCATCGGCCCTAAAATAATTAGCAGGATATACAGAGAATTTAAGTCACTAGAAGATTTATCTAAAGAAGATTATTTATCATCGGCGCTAAAGCTAGGAATAAATCCTATGAAGGCAAAAAAAATACATGATTTCCTCAAGGAAATGTATAATTAAGGTATGTATTCAAAATTTCATCTAGCTTTTAAAGTTCCATGCTTAAACAAAGCAAAAAAATTTTATTGCGATGTATTGGGTTGTGATGAGGGCCGCTCAGAGTCAGGTTGGACTGATATAAATTTCTTTGGTAATGAGCTTACTCTTCATGAATTTCCACAATTAAAAAAATCTAAACTTGGCTCAACAAAATTTGTAGATATGTGTGACATACCTGTACCTCATTTTGGAGTGCATCTCGAACAAAATGACTTTGACACAATAAAGAAGAGGGTAGAAGTAAATGAAGCAAAAGTCTTGCTTAAACCCTTCATACGTTTTGAAGGACGAGCTCCTGAACAAGAAACAATGTTCTTGTGTGACCCCTTTGACAACATTATTGAATTTAAAACAATGCGTAATCCTGAAAGCTTATGGGATAAAAAATCTTGATTATATTTTGTAATCATTTAATATCGGTTTTCTATGATAATTAAATTTCAATCCTCCCCATGCTAAGCATGCACTTCAGTAAACATATAAACTAATTTGAGACCTCAAAGAAGAAGGCCACCCCAGGCTCCAATAAACCAATTCATGAAAGCTGAAAGGCTTACAGTCATATCTGAAACTGGAGAAAAACTTGGGACATATTCAAAATTAGATGCTGTTGAAATTGCTAGAGAGAAGGGTTTAGATATCTTACAAATCACATTTGATAAAGAGCCATGCGTTGCAAAAATCATAGATTATGGGAAATATAAATTTGACCAAAAGAAGAAACAATCCCTAGCCAAGAAGAATCAAAAAAGACTTGATCAAAAAGAAATAAAAATGCGCCCTAACATTGATAAAGGCGATATTAATGTAAAGCTTAAAAAAATTGTGGCTTTTATCGAAAAGAAAGCAAATGTTAAAGTATCTATAACCTTTAGAGGAAGAGAGCTTGGAAACACAAGTTTTGGTAAAACTTTACTTGACAGTATCATCAAAGAAACCGAAGATATTGCATCTGTATTAGCGGAGCCAAAATTTGAAAATAGAACATACAGTGCATTATTGGCTCCTAAGAAGATAAAATGAGCAAATTAAAAAATCACTCAAGTGCAAAAAAGAGATTCAAAGCAACAGGTTCAGGTCTTAAAATGAGATCTGCAGGCAGGAACCATATTTTATCAAAACACAAAACCAAAAAGAAAAGGCATCTTAGAGGTTTATCAAACCTTAAAGGTGCAAACTTAAAAGCAGTAAAAAAATTATTGGAGGCCTAACATGCCAAGAACAACTAAAGGTAATATTGCAGCAAGAAAACACAAAGCGATTGTTGCGCGAACTAAAGGGCATTATGGAGCAAGATCTCGTCTTTTTAAAACTGCAAAACAGTCTTTAATTAAGTCACTTCAGTATGCATATCGTGACAGAAAAAACAGAAAAAGAGATTTTAGAAGGCTTTGGATAACCCGAATAAATGCACAAGTCAGAAATCTCGGCTACTCATATTCAAGATTCATCTTTGGGCTAAATCAAAAAGGCATAAAGCTTGACAGAAAGATGTTGTCAGAGTTAGCTATACAGGATAAAGCAACTTTTGAAAAAGTTGTTAAAACTGCTATAGATTAAATGTCATCGAAAGAAATTTATTTACCATCAGGCAATAAAGAGCTTGGGTCAGTCCACCCAATAAATAAAGTTAAATTTTCTTTAGAGAAACTTCTTTGTTCTTTTGGTTTTAAGATAGCTGAGGGACCAGAGATTGAAAGTGAAGAATATAACTTTGATATGCTAAATATTCCAGCTACTCATCCAGCTAGAGAAATGCATGACACTTTTTATATTAACAATAAAGAGAGCGTCCTCCGCACCCATACATCCCCAGTTCAAGTTAGATGCATGCTTGAAAACAAGATGCCAATGGCTTTTATTTCTCCTGGAAAAGTCTATCGAAAAGATGATGACTCCACACATTTGCCAATGTTTCATCAGATTGAAGGCATATATGTTGATGAAGATGTCAGTTTTGCTCAATTAAAAGATCTAATCTATAAAATATGCTTCTCATTATTTGGCAAAGATATCAAACTACGATTCAGGCCATCCTTTTTCCCTTTTACTGAGCCCTCTGCTGAGGTTGATATTCTTTTTGGAGATAAGTGGCTTGAGATCTTAGGATGTGGAGTTGTAAATCCTAAAGTTTTAGAAAACTGCAAGATCGATACAAGTATATATTCAGGCCTTGCATTTGGGTTGGGCATTGAGAGAATAGCCATGCTTAAGTATGGTGTTAAAGATATTAGAGATTTTTATAAATCAAACTTAGATTTCTTGAGGCAGTTCAAGTGAAAATAGCATATTCACATCTTGCAAAGTTTTTTAAGAAACCACCAACACTGGATAAGCTGTCAAAAAGTCTATTTCAACTTGGGCACGAGCATGAAATAGTAAATGAAATATTTGATCTTGAGATTACACCCAATCGTGGTGACTGTTTATCTCTTTTGGGATTAGCAAGAGATTTAAATGCATTCTACCCAGTCAAAGATGACAGAAAAATTTATAATGGAAAAATTGATACATTTGATCCAAGACTTACTAATAATTCAGAAAATTTATGCCCTAATATTTCGTTTCTCGAAATTGAGATAGATCTTAAGACAGCTAAATATCAAGCGTATCTAGAAAAATATTTTACTGAATTAGGGATTAATAAAAATAATTTTTTCACTGATATATCGAATTACTTAGCATATGAAACTGGGCAGCCAACTCATTGTTTTGATGCTTCAAAAATGAATGGAGAATTTTCACTTCAGAAAAGAAAAAAGAACGAAAAATTTAAGACTTTGTTAGGGGAAGAAATTGAGCTTGAAGGAGAAAACCTAGTTTTCACATTAGATGGAAAAACAATTAGTCTTGCCGGTGTAATGGGTGGTGAAAGTACCAGCTGCACCTCGAACACAACAAAAGTTTGGGTAGAGTGTGCATATTTCATTCCTGAAGAGATTCTTGGTAAAGCAAGAAAATATAATCTTAATTCTGAAGCAGCTTATAAATTTGAAAGAGGTGTTGATTTTTTATCCCAAGAAAATGTTTTAAGAAGGTTTGTCTCGATTGTTGATGACCACGCGAAGATAAAATCTATTTCAATTCATCAGAATATGAGAAAAAAAGAGAAAATAAAAATTAGCTACAGCCAAGATGATGTTAATAAAGTAATAGGTAATGATATTGAAGAAGATCAACAGCTAGAAATTCTTGAATCTCTAGGATTTGATAAAGTTGGTGATTTAATCATTGTTCCAAGCCATCGTTCAGATATTGGACAAATAAATGATTTAGCTGAAGAGATAACAAGAATAATTGGATATGATAATATTTCGGCAAAGCCTCTTTTACTTCCAGTGACTACTAAATCAATGGAAAAAATTTTTGAAGAAGCCTGTAGAGATTTTCTCGTAAATCAAGGCTTTTTTGAGGTGATTAATTTCCCATTTAATGATACTGAAAATCCAGAAGCAAATACTGTAGATAATCCTCTAGACAAGCAAAGATCAAAAATTAGAGTTTGTATAACTAAATCTTTAGCAGCAAATGTAGTTTATAACCAAAATCGTCAAAAAGACTCTATCAAAATGTTTGAAATATCTGATGTATATACAAAAAGTGGTGTAGAGAGATCAATTGGTGCAATTGTAAATGGTAGGGAAGGTAAAAATTTTAAAGAATTCAACTCAAAATTGGATTTTTCCTACCTCAAAGGAATTTTATTTTCTATGCTAAATGATCTTCTAAGCACAAATCTCGAATTCACAAAAGAAAACAGAGAAAACTATGATTTGGTTGAAAGTATTAATTTAGATGGGAAGAAGATTGGAGCAATTGGTAAATTATCAAATCAGTTTGTAGGGTCTAAGACTAAATCACCCGTTTATAGTTTTGAAATAGATATTACAAATTTAAAGATTCCAAATGTTGACTTTAAACCTATCTCTGAATATCCAGTTATCTTTAGAGACCTTTCGTTTTCAATTGAAAGCATTGAACTAATCGATGAACTCGATAACCTAATTAAAGAAATTTATAAATCTTCCCTGATCCTTGATGAGCTATTTATTTTTGATTTTTTTGAAAATAGAAAATTAAATATTTTAAAGTTTGGGTATCGATTTAAATTTCAATCTGCTGAAAGGAGCCTGACTGATAGTGAGGTTGATAAAGTCATGGAAACAATTATAAATTCATCACTGGCTTTAAAGGGAATTAAAATCGAAGGTTTATAGGATGAAAATATCTGTAGTAAGTGGAGGATTTGATCCTGTACATTCAGGGCACATTAATTACATATTATCTGCTAGAAAGAAAGGTGATTTTCTTATAGTAATGCTCAATAGTGATGAGTGGTTGCGAAAGAAAAAAGGCAAGCCATTTATGCCGTTTCTTGAAAGAAAAAAAATTTTAGAAAATATAAAAGGCGTTGATAGAGTAATCCAATTTCAAGATGACAACCTTGGAAGCTGCATAAATGGTCTTGAAGACATTAAGCTAGATTATCCCAAAGATGAGATAATTTTTTGTAATGGAGGCGATAGGAAAAAAGAAAATATCCCGGAAATGAGGGTAAAAGACATTAAATTTGAATTCGGAATAGGTGGACATAATAAAGAAAATTCAAGTAGTTGGATTTTAAAGGATTGGAAATATGATTTTGAGGAAAGAGTTTGGGGAAGTTTTAATACTTTATTTTCTGATTCCAGAGTAAAACTTAAGGAACTTACTATTCTCCCTAAAAAAGGGATGAGCATGCAAAGACATACCTTTAGAGATGAAATATGGTTTATATCAGCTGGTAAATGCAAAGTTAATTTTTCAAAAAATTCACCAGATATTTATGAAAAGGTCGATTTGAAGAAAGATGATATTTTTTCTGTAAAGAGAACAGAATGGCATCAAATATTTAATCCCTTTCAAGATGAATGTAAGATTTTGGAGATACAATATGGCGATAAAACTACTGAAGACGATATTGAAAGACATAAGTTTTTTTCGTCAGATGATATTTGATAAAGACTAAAGATAGAGTTAAAATAACCCAATTGCCGATTTGTAACGCTTGCAGGCATAAACTGCTAAATAGTTAACCCCTCCAAGTATTCGGCTAGGAGAAAAAAATGACTAAATCTAAAAATCCAGAGACAATATCGCTTCATGCTGGATGGAGAAAAGACGAAACAACTAATTCGGTTGCTGTTCCAATTCATGCAACATCAAGTTATCAATTTGATGATGCAGATCATGCTGCTAATTTATTTGCCTTATCAGAGTTAGGCAACATCTACTCTAGGATAATGAATCCTACTAATGCTGTTTTAGAGGAGAGAGTAGCAGCACTTGAGGGTGGTGTAGGAGCCTTAGCTGTAGCATCAGGGCAGGCTGCATCCGCGTATTCAATTCAAAACCTTTGCGAAGCGGGAGACAATTTCGTAGCTTCCTCTCATTTATATGGTGGAACATATAACCAATTTAAAAATCCTCTAAAAGATATGGGAATAGAAGTTAGGTTTGTGGATCCAACAGACCCAGAAAATTTTCTAAAAGCCACTGATGACAGAACAAGAGCTTATTATGGAGAGGTTCTGCCAAATCCAAGCTTTGAAGTGTTTCCTTTAAAAGAAGTTGCAGACCTTGGAAAGCCATTAGGTATCCCGTTAATAGTTGATAACACCGCGGCCCCAGTAATTTGCAAACCATTTGATCATGGAGCAAGTGTACTGCTTCATTCAACAACAAAGTATATTGGTGGACATGGTAACTCAATTGGAGGAATTCTTGTTGATAGTGGAAATTTTGAGTGGGAAAAGTTCCCAGAGAGACAACCTAAACTGAATACTCCAGACCCTTCATATGCAGGAGCAGTTTGGACAGAGGCAGTTAAACCCCTTGGACCTATAGCTTACATCCTTAAAGCAAGGGTTACTCTTTTGAGAGATATGGGAGCAGCTATGAGTCCATTTAATGCCTTTATGTTCTTAACAGGAATGGAAACACTGCCTCTAAGAATGAGAGAGCATTCTAAAAATGCTGTCAAGGTTGCAGATTTTCTGAAAAACCATAAAAAAGTTGAGAAGGTCATTTATCCTACTGAAGTTGCAGTCGAGAGAGCCGAGAAATACTTGAGCGGTGGCAATGGAGGTTTAATGGGTTTTGAAATAGCTGGTGGACGTGATGCTGGAAAGAAATTTATAAACTCTTTAGAACTTTTTTATCATGTAGCTAATATTGGTGATTCTAAATCACTTGCAATACATCCTGCTAGCACAACGCATAGTCAATTATCTGAAGATGAACTTTCAGATGCTGGAGTAACTCCAGGGTTTGTAAGACTTTCAATTGGCCTAGAGCACATTGACGATATTATTGCAGATATTGAGCAAGCGTTAGATAAGGCTTAAAAGATTAAATCTTTTTGATGAACCATCAAAGAGAAATCTTTTCTTGTTCTCAGCCTTTTATTCTAGAGTCTGGAAAGACTCTAGAATCTTTCGACATTGTGTACGATACATATGGCAAACTTAACGCTAATAAAGATAATGTCGTCTTAGTTTTTCATGCATTCTCAGGCAGTAATCATGCAGCAGGAAAACTTGAATCAGACGATTCTATTGGTTGGTGGGATAAATTCATAGGCCCAAACAAAGCCATTAATACAAATGAATCTTTTGTAATATGTGCAAATAATATTGGGAGTTGTTTTGGAAGTACTGGTCCAAAATCTGTCTCGAATAATACAAACAAAACCTATGGTAAAAATTTTCCAGAAGTTTCCGTAACAGACTGGAATAATTCAATTTATAAATTATTAGACTCGCTTAATATAAAAAAAGTTAATACTGCAATAGGTGCTAGCCTCGGTGGAATGCAAGTAATGGATTTAATCTCAAATAAAAATAAATCTACAAAAAAGGGAATTATTATCGGAGCCACGCCAAAGCCAAGACAATTTAATATACTCTTAAATCACGTTCAACGATCAATACTAAATTTAAGTGATAAACCAGATGCATTGCAAGTTGCTAGAATGTTGTCTCATATCTCTTACATATCAAGCAATTTCATAGAAGAAAAATTTCGTTACAATCTACAAAAGCCTGAGTCCAGAATCTCTGAAGAAATTAAATATGAGTCTGAAAACTATCTCTCCTATCATGGAAAAAAATTTGAAAAAAAATTTGACAGAAACTCGTTTAGATTAATGACAAAAGCAATGGACAGTTATTTTCTAGATGAGTCAAAAATTAAGAACATTGAAAGTAAAGTTTTGCTAATAAGTTTTGATGATGATCTGCTATTTCCTTCAAAGGATATGCTAGAATTTCACAACCTTTTAAAGATGAGGGGTATTGATTCATATCATGAAAAATTAAAAGGAACACGAGGACATGATAGCTTTTTATACTTAACTGAAGATTATCAAAAGAAGCTAGTAAAATTTTTAAAAAAATAGGAGAAATAATGTCATATATTTTTACATCAGAATCAGTAGGAGAGGGGCATCCTGATAAAGTGTGCGATCAAGTTTCAGATGCAGTTTTAGATGCTTGTTTAAAACAAGACAAAAATTCTCGAGTAGCATGTGAAACTATGGTCAAAGATAATAATCTTTTCCTTGCAGGAGAAATATCAACTTTGGCAAAAGTTGATTTTGAAGGCGTAGCCAGAGATGTAGTAAACAATATTGGATACAATAATGATGACCTCGGTTTTAATGGCGAAAGCTTAAAATTTTATAATTTTTTATCAGAGCAATCACCTGACATTGCCCAAGGTGTTAATGAAGGTGCTGGATTAGATAAAGAACAAGGGGCAGGAGACCAAGGATTGATGTTTGGTTATGCTTGCAGAGAGACAGACGTTCTGATGCCATTGCCTATACACTTATCTCATTTACTTGTGAAGAAACAAGCTGAACTTAGACGCCAGGGTACAGATTGGCTTAGACCAGATGTTAAATCCCAAGTTTCAGTTGAATATGATCAAAATTTTAATGCCAAGAGAATTGATTCTGTTGTGATCTCAACTCAACATTCCCCTGAGATTTCACAAGAAGACATTAGAGAATATGTCATTGATAAAATCATAAAAACAACATTGCCAGAGGCATTAATTGATTTAAATACAAATTTTTATGTAAACCCGACTGGAGCTTTTGTAATTGGAGGGCCTGTTGGAGATTGCGGTTTAACTGGAAGAAAAATTATTGTAGATACTTATGGAGGCATGGCTAGACATGGAGGTGGAGCTTTTTCAGGGAAAGACCCTTCGAAAGTTGATAGGTCTGCGGCATATGCTGCTCGCCATATTGCCAAAAGCTTAGTTGCTGCTGGTCTATGTGATTATTGTGAGATTCAAGTTGCTTATGCAATTGGTGTTTCAAAACCAGTGTCTGTATATGTAAATACTTTTGAGTCCGAAAAAATACCAGTAAGCGAAATAAATAAAATTATTGATAATAATTTTGATTTAACACCAAAAGGCCTCATAAATAACTTAGAATTACTCTCTCCAATATATCAGCCAACTGCGACTTACGGCCATTTTGGAAGAAAAGAAAATTCATTTACATGGGAAAAGGTAAAAAAATTATGAGTGACTATAAAGTAAAAGATATAAATTTAGCCGAGTTTGGAAGACAAGAAATTCTCCTTGCAGAAGACGAGATGCCGTCTTTAATGCAATTAAGAGAGAGATATAGAGAGGAGCAGCCTTTAGAGGGAGCAAGAATAGTAGGTTGCATACATATGACAATTCAAACAGCTGTCCTTGTTGAAACATTAATTGATCTTGGTGCTGAAGTTAGATGGTCTTCTTGCAATATTTTTTCAACACAAGACCATGCAGCTGCAGCTCTTGCTGATCAAGGAGTACCTGTTTTTGCATGGAAGGGGGAGACTGAAGAGGAATATGAATGGTGTTTGGAACAGACCATATGCAAAGATGGTGACCCATGGGATGCAAATATGATTTTAGATGATGGCGGCGATTTAACTGCAAAAATTCATAATGAGTACCCTCAGATGTTGGAAAAGATTCATGGTGTCTCAGAAGAGACCACAACTGGAGTACACAGACTTAAGGAAATGCTCAACAACGGAACTCTTAAAGTGCCTGCAATTAACGTCAATGATTCAATAACAAAATCAAAAAATGATAATAAGTATGGTTGTAGACACAGCCTTGATGATGCAATAAAAAGAGCTACTGATATGCTTCTATCTGGGAAAAAAGCCCTTGTTATTGGTTATGGTGATGTTGGGAAAGGATCAGCCGATAGCTTAAAGCAACAAAAAATGATCGTTGATGTCACGGAAGTTGATCCAATTTGTGCAATGCAAGCATGTTTTGATGGTTTTGAAATAGTTTCCACTTATAAAGATGGGCTAGTTACAAATGATGGTAAGAATGTGAACAGCGATCTTCTGAAGAGATATGATTTAGTTGTAACAACTACTGGAAATGTGAATGTCCTTGATAAGTATGTACTAGATGGGCTTAAATCCTCATGTGTAGTTTGTAATATAGGACATTTTGATAATGAAATTGATGTTGAACACTTAAAATCTTATGAATGGATTGAGATCAAGCCAGGAGTTCACAAAGTCATAAGAGGTGAAAATGATTATTTACTTTTACTTGCTGAAGGTAGACTTGTAAATCTGGCTGTAGCTACTGGTCATCCAAGCAGAGTAATGGATGGATCATTTTGTAACCAAGTTCTTGCACAGATTCATTTGTATAAAGAACAATTTGCAGACCTTGATGCAGCAATTAAAAAAGATAATTTATATGTTAGGGTATTGCCTAAGAAATTAGATGAAGAGGTTGCCGAATTGATGGTTAAAGGATTTGGTGGCACAATGACTAAATTAACTAGTGAACAGGCAGAATACATTGGAGTTGAAAGGGAAGGCCCATTTAAAGAAGATACTTACTCTTACTAACTACGGAGTTTTTTATTAACTTTAATTCATTCAAGGGATTTTTTTGGGGCTTCGTTAAATCCTCTAAAATTTCACTTATTATAGTTTTTTCTTTAATGTCATTATCTGCAATATTGCAGGCTACTACAGTTTTTGGGATCATTCCAATAGTTGACTATGTATCACAAACCTCCAGAGAAGATCTAAGCGCGGTTAGTAAAATTGTCTTTGATTTTATAAATTCAATTGGATTTTCAGTATCTATGATTTCCCTAGGGCTTACTCTTGTTATTGTAATACTCCTGAGAGTTTTAATAAATTTCCTTGAAAACTATTTTAGATTCAAGACTATTTATGACTATTTAAAAGTTTTTTCAGTAGACTTTTTTTCTGTTGTTGTTAGAGCAAAGATTCCATCTTTTGAAAAGAATACCTACGGAAAGCTTTCAAACACCCTTACGAACGAAACACAAAAAATGAGTGCAGGCATGGATGCATTAATGAAAGTAGTTTTTTCTTTTGTAACTGTGGTAGCGTTTGCTTCAACAATGTTCTTCATATCACCAGCACTTTCGTTATTGATGGGCGCGCTCGGGCTTATTTTATTTTTTCCCATAACATGGTTAGCAAACAGTCTAAAAACTTTTTATCAAAAAAAATATGTTAATAACTTAAATTTTCTTGGAGATAATACGTACAATATTTTGTCAAATATCAAGCTAGTAAAAGGTTTTGGTAATGAAGAAAAATCTATCAAAAACCTTGATGGCAATATATCTGGATTAAGAGATTCGATTTTTAGATCATCACTAACCTCTTCAGTTAACGCAACACTAACCGAGCCTTTAATATTTATAATAATTGTCATTATCGCGTACTATTCACAAAATTATCTGGAGCTTGGTATCCCACTTCTTGTAGCATTTATGTTTTCTGCAAATAGGCTAGGTCTTTTTCTGAATATATTCTTTACTTCATTGAATCAATACTATGGTTACATACCATCTTATCGACAATTTTTTGAAATCCACTCGTTTCTAAATCAAAACAAAGAAAAGATGCAAGGAAAAGAATTAAAAGATTTTGTTAACCATATTAATTTTGATGATGTTTCCTTTTCATATGACACGAGTAATAGGGTATTAAATCAAGCAACATTTAATATTAAAAAAGGAGAAAAGGTAGCAATAGTAGGTGAATCAGGTGCTGGAAAATCAACAATAATTGATTTGATTATGGGTTTTCAGAAACCTACATCAGGATCTATTTCTTTTGATAATGCAAATATTAATGAGCTTTCTTCAAATTCAATTCGAAAAATTATTGGTTATGTGCCTCAAAAACCCACTCTTATTCCGGGAACGCTAAGAGAGAATTTTCAATGGTCAAAAGAAAATATTACCGATGAAGAAATTAATAATATTCTTCACAGAACAGATTGCATGAATTTCATGAGCAATCTTCAAGAAGGTCTTGATACAGAAATTGGGAATATTGGGGATAAATTATCTGGAGGCCAAATTCAAAGGCTATGTTTAGCAAGAGCACTTGGAAAAAATCCAAGCATATTAATACTAGATGAGCCAACAAGCTCATTAGATAAAAAATCAGAAATTGAAATTAAAAATTTGCTGGAAAATCTCAAAGAAATAACTATCCTATGTGTAACTCATAGAAGAGAAATAGTTGAAAATTTTGATAAAACTATTTTTTTAGATAAAGGCAAAGCATCAAATATTTAATTGGCTGAGTGGCAGAGTGGTTATGCAGCGGACTGCAACTCCGTTAACATCGGTTCGATTCCGTTCTCAGCCTCCAGCTTAGAAAGAATGATCTCCGCAAATGGCTCCTGTTTGCTCGTTAAAACAAACCCAAAAAACTTCAATTGTTCCAACAGTTGAATTACATTTCCATGATATGAAATTAGAAAAATCACTATTTGTTTCAAATTCAAGAATAGAACAAGTTTCAGCTTTTACATGAACATGTTTTTCTACTGAGTTACTATTATCAAAAAAGGTAAAATCTAATTCACCGCTTTCCGTTTTTTTTGGATTGTGAGAGCAGTTTCTTAGAAAAAACATAGTCTTCCAACCAGGAAGATTAACTATTGAACCCCAGTGATTAGATTTTTTTGGATAAACATTCCCCTTAAAACCTGTAGCTATATCAGTGGGATGTTTGGAGTTGGGGAGTGAGAAATTATAACTAATATTAAGTCTTGCAGGACAGTCATCTGTTGAGTAGAACTTTACAAATTTATCTTCTTTAACCTCTTCCTCAAATGCCTCTTCTCCAGAATTAAAATTAAATATAATACCTGTATCTTGATTAATGGTTTCATCAATATTTGATTCTTTAGATTTAAAAATTACTTCACTTTCTATATTGGTTGGATATGAAATTAATTTTAAATTTAATGGCTTTTTGTTAAAGGCTGGCAAAAATGAAGTAACAGGATTTTCTTCAGAGCTCTCAATAATATCACCACTTTTAGTTACGGACATGAATGAATGTGTACAAAAGTGCATATTCTCTTTTTTAAGATAATTTCCAACAACATATCTTCCAAAAATACCTTTATTTTTGTGCTCAAACTCAATAAAAAACCTTTCGCCTTTGATAAGTTTTTTCTCAGAATCGTCAAGAAATTCATTTGCGTAAAATACTTTGGAACCAAAAGGATTTAAATTTAAGGAAAATGTTTTTTCGAGGATTAATTCTTTTACCGGTAATTTTAAAAACCTAATAGATAAGTCCGTGTCCATTTCGTCCTGTCCATTAAAAATTGATATGAAAGGAGACAAGTCACCATCATAAATAGTTAAAAAGTTTGACTCTCTCCAGGTGCTAGTTTGATGATTTTCATTTGAATTTAAGATCCTGCCTGCAGAATGAACAACACTTATATATTCCTTAGATTTGTAATAACAAAGAATTGCAGGGAAGGGATATCCTAAATTCTTGTTACCAATTACTTCAATTTCTACAGTTCCTTTATCTATATCTACAGCATCAGATAAAATATTTTTAATTGATATTTGGTTATGGATATCAATCTTTAAGGATTCAGAATGTATTAACTTTCCGCCAAGATCTCTTATAAATATATTTGCAATAAGATTTTCAATCTTACTCTTCCATTGCCAATAGTTTTGAAAGACTAAAAGAGTATCTTCATTCTTGCCTAAAAAAAACGGAAATATTGCTGAGGATCTATAATTAACCCATAGAGCTCTTGCAGAAAAGTCTTTTTTCAGACTTGATGATTTACTCATTTCGGGATTATAACTTATATGCTCTTAAATCACGAATTAACAATCGTCTTAAGTCACCATTTAAAGCGAATGCAAGGAGATTAACGATTCTTTTTAATATGCGATTTAGAAAGGAATTCTTTAAAAAATACGTACTTAAAAAAATTTTTGTAATAAATATATCAAAGTTGTTCACTTTAAAGATTGAAAGAATTTTAGAATCTAAAGAGGATACTTCCTTCCCAAACTGTTCTCTTTCCCTGGAAAGCTTGACTATGAGTTCAGTCATTCTAAATTGTTGTATAAATTTTTTTGGCTCAATTTTTTTCTGATAGTCTCTATACTGGACCAATTTATGTTTAATATTACAAATTTTGGCACCTGAATCTATTCCTCTCATAACTAGATCATAATCTTGAGCATATTTAAATTCTTCTCTGTAACCATTATTTTTTAGAAAAAATAACTTTTTCCCAAAGAATGTAATATGTAGTATTGGCGATTGAAAGAATCTTTTTTTAAGAATTTCATGATTATTTGATGTCTGAATTTTTTCTGAGGTCACGTTGCCTAGCTCATCGATAATGTCCATACTACATCCACATAAATCAATAGATTTATTTTTTTGCATGAATTCATATTGTTTTTCAAGTCTATTTTTATAGCTGATATCATCTGCATCCATCCTAGCTATGTATTCTCCTTTTGAAATACTAATTGCAGTATTTAATGATTTTGCTAAACCCTCATTTAATTTAGAAATAACTTTAATTCTGGAATCAGCAGACTCAAACGACCTTATAATATCTAAACTATTGTCTGTTGATCCGTCATCTACAATAATAAATTCAAATTCTTTAAAGGTTTGATCGAGAATGCTTTGAATTGATTCAGCTAAAAACTCTGACCCATTAAAAACTGACATAATTACTGTGATCTTTGGTTCTCTATCCATTATTCTTTAAAAAATTAATAGTTTCTATAAATTCACTCTCACCTTGAATCGCTTCTTTAAGAATTAATTTTTGATCATGAAAGCTCAAACATCTTTTTTTGTAATCAAAAGTTGATAATTCATTTATTTTTTTTGATTTTGATTTTTTCTCTATTGCTACGGGCAGAACGTTATAATTCAGAGATTCAGCTAAACCACTTGAAAACCAACCAAAAATTATTTTTGGCTCAAGGGCTAAGATATTTTCTACTACAGGAGTTCTGTTTAAAAGAAGTCGGTTTTCTTCAATTCTTAAATTTTTGCTAAGAACTTTAATCTTATTTTCGTCAGTTTTTGGGTGAATCTTAAAGTAAAGTTCTAGATTATTTTTATCTGCAAATGTTTTCACTGCTTCAATGTCATTCATATCCATCCCATCATCTGATTTTTCATCAAATTTTAGAGTTTGCCTTAACAATACAATCCCAGTATTACTATGATTAATGATTTTATTTGCTTCATAAATATGAATTTTTTCAATAGGAATAAATTTTGAAAAATAATCTTTTTCATCTTTTGAAAATAAGAATAGTTTTGTCAAAGATGGAACTTGATATGGAAGAATTTTTACTGATAGTCCGTGAAGATAAACATTACAGTTCAGCCCCTCTTTTTCAATTGCACACATAAAATTTAAAGGCATTGAAACTAAATGAATATCAGTCACACCCTTTTTTTTATGAAACTTAAAAAACGCTCTGTAAATTACATAAAAAATTATGTTCCTCAAGGACGAAATGAATATTAAAAACTTAGCATTTAAACCAGCAACTTTCGTGATTTTGAGAAGGTCTTTGCATGCATCTATCAAAATTTTCTGATAATAAAAAAAACCTATATCACTATTGAAAAAATTTGATGGATCAAACTGATTAAATTGCTCGAAACTCTTTCCATTATTGTCTAAAATTTTTTTGGGGTAAAAATAGTCAGTGTCGTAATCATTGCCTATGAGAAAATCTTTATAATTAAATTCTTTGTGAACGCTTCCATATTTTATTTTATAAATTGCTAATCTTATGTTTGATATTAAAAAAGCTACCGGAATGCTAACCGCTATGATAAGAAAGAAAATAATATTCTGAAACCCAATACCTCTATCGAAAGATAATTTTTGAAATGAGTTAGTTATAGTTTGATCAGATATAAGCCACTTTGGTATTTCGGTCATATAACACTGTACCCACCATCAACTGGAATATTTTGACCGGTGACATAACTCGAAGCATCTGATCCAAGAAAACATACCATATTTGCAACATCATCAGTTGTTGCCATCCTTCTAAGAGGGACCTTCTTTAAGTACTTCTCAGCAAAACTATTATCCATATCTTCTTCTGTACCTGAAACATTACCCCTTATACCTCCAGAGCATATTGAATTTATTCTTATCCCATATTTTCCATAATAAGAACTTAGCTGTCTTGTAAGGCCACTAACTCCTGATTTGATAATTGGATAAGGCATGCTCATATTTATTTTCTCGTCTGTATATAGTTCTTCATCTTGAGCAACAATTCCATAAATTGAATTTAAAAGAACAACTGATCCCTTCATATCTACTGATTTCATTTTTTCACAAATGATTTTAGACAAAACTGTATATGAGCCTAAATGAAAGTTTATGTTCTCAATTATGTCTAAAGAGTTTTGATTATTAAAATCACAATTAGCCCAATTTGAATTTTTGGGATACGAAGCATTTATAAATAAATCTGGCACCCCAAACTCTGATATCACATTCTCAAATGCTGTTGCAATTTTATCTAATTTGGTGCAATCAAAGTGCTTAAATTGGTTCCCTTCTTTTATATTCTTTGGATTCTTTACATCAATAATTAATACTTTTGTATCAAATTCATTAATATAATCCAAAACTTTGGAGCCAATCTGGCCAGCTCCCAACAAGATCACCTTTTTATCATCAAGACTTATGTTTTCTTTAAAGCTCATTTTCCATTAAGTATTTTACAAATTTAAAATCCAGTTCATTATCTATATCTAATGATCTTTCCTCTGGCATATCATAAACAATAGTATCTTTGGAAAATAGAGATTTTTCATTTATTAAGAAATCTTTAGACCAAACATATATTGAGGCATTCATATCATAAACCCTAGGTGCAGATTGTCTGCCTGTGATATTATGCCCAGTTTTTACTAGTTTTGGACCTTCATTTGTAATTTCAATTTGGTTGAAGTACGGATTTTTTCTTGAATTTGTAACAGTTATTAGATTTTTAAAATCATGATTTTTAATGAATTCAAGGCAATTTTTTATATCACTAGTGTTTCTAAGGGGAGATGTAACATCAAGATCTATAACATAGTCAAAATCAATATTTAGATTACTTTCAGCATGAGTCAGACAATCAATTATGGCATCTATCTTTCCTGCATCGTCAGAAGCAAGTTTGGCATTTCTTTGTAAAAGGATATCTGCACCATACATTTTCCCTTCTTCAAGAATATTATCAGAATCTGATGAGATAATAATACAATCAATATCCTCAATTGATTTAGCTTGAGTCAACGTATGTCCAATTAAGCTCTTACCACCAATCTCTAATAAATTTTTATTAGGTAGGCCCTTTGAGCCACCCCTTGCACAAATAGTGCATAGAATTTGTTTATTTTTCATAAAACTAGTTCCAAAACTTTCTGACCGTCAGTAATTGTAGCTGCTTTAGGTATATCACTTGAAATAATATCAACAAACTGTTTTTCTAGCGTATCCTCCTGAACATAAGCAACGAGCTCAATCATTTTCTCTTGTCCATTTTTTACTTCAATTATTGAAGATTTTATTAGATCACAGTGAATTAATTTGTCATTAAAATAAATTTTAATAGTTCTTTCTTCTTTTTGAGAGAAATATGAAAAATTAAAATTTAACAAACTTTCTTCATTAGAAACCTTTGCAATTAAGCTGAATTGGTCTTCTGAATCTATTTCTAGATTGGAAATTTTTCTCTTCTCTGAAAAGATTTTATCAAGATCTCCAAATAAATATCTGCAATAATCAACTTCATGACTTAAATCTAGAGCTACACCCCCACCCTCAATAGATTTTGCACTATAACTAGATTTATAGTCTGTATTTCTCCATTTCCTTAGGTCTGTTTGAACTGAAATTTCAGCTTTGACAAAGCCGGATAGCTCAATATCGTTCTTTAAAAATTCAATTAAAGGGTGATATCTAAGATTGTATCCAACAAAATACCTGTTTTGTTTGTATATATCGAGGTTAATGAGTTTGTTAGACAGAGGTTTCTCGATCAGAATAATTCTATTAGAAAAGTTTTTCTCAATTCTGCTTAACTCTGATTCGTGCTTCGAGGTTTGATTGCATATAAAGAAAATATCTGGATCAAATTTTTTTACGTCTTCAAATGTATCAAGTTTAATATCGGGAAGCTCATCTTTTGGTCTGCTTGAAAGTATTGCAATTTTTTCAACTTCTTGTCTGTTCTTGAGGTAACAGTAATGTTTGCTACCTATTGAGCCAAAGCCAATAATTACGATTTTAAGGTTAGATTTTTTCAATTGTTTTCCTAAACTCATCCCATTGACCCACATCTGACCATTGAGTTTCATCTATAGGATAAATTCCAACTCTTTTTTTCTCTTCGAGTAATTTTTCAATTAAATCTGTAGCATTGAATGGTTTATCACTTGGGATAAGGTTTAGAATTGATGAATTAATTACATATAAACCTGTGTTTACAAGGCTTTCGCTTGATGGCTTTTCGATTATGTTTTTTAAATTACCATTTTTGTCTAAGTCACATACTCCGTAGGGGTTTGTAAATTGTTTTGTAGAAGCTACTAAAGTTAGGTCATTATTCGAATCGTTATGATGATGATATAAATCTGAATAATCTATGTTAATTAAAATATCACAATTAGTTAAAAAGAAGGTCTTATGCTTTTTTAGATCTACTAAATTTACGCCGCCAATGGTTCCTAAAGGCTCCTTTTCATTGATAAAATTAATTTTATAGGGTGGTTCAAGTTCCGAGAAGTAGGCTTTCAATATTTCAGATTTAAAGTTGACAACCAATGAAATCTCTTCAATACCATATTCAGTAAATCCTCCAATAATTCGTTCAATGACTGTTTTCCCATTAACTGGAATTAGTGGCTTGGGAAGAATATCAGTAAATGGAGCAAGTCTGGTGCCTTTGCCTCCTGCCATTACTATTAATGGGATTTTAATTTTTTCTTTAGTTGGATCTGAGAGATAGTCTTTTAGATAAACAATATTTATTAGCCCTTTGCTTTTATCAATAACAGGGATCATATCAATCTTATTTTTTATAAGTTTATCTTTCGCAAAGCTTTTTGAATATTCATTTTCATCAATAAAGATCGGATTTGAGTTAAAAATTTTACTTATGTTATCTGATAAATTATTTTTTGTAAGAATTGCCTTCCTAAGATCTCCATCACTTAAAGTCCCAAGTAACTTTAGCTCTTGATCAACGACTACAAGAGATACCCCTGCCTCTGCCCGAACTTTAAAAGCATTGTAGATAGTGGTATCGACTGTTATCGTTTTTCCTTCAAATTTCATAGTCTTAGTATATTATTTTTTTTAATTAAGTTTTGAGGTCATGAAATGACTTGTTCTTTTTCAATTCCCCCATAAGCTTTTCTTTAACTTTATTAACAATTAATTTTGATGGGCTTACATATTTTGTTTTTAATTTAGATACTTTGTTCGATTTACTAAATAGCTTTCTAAGGCCCTTATTAATCTGAGTTTTGCTTGTTCCACAATCAATTGTATATTTTGTTTTTTCTCTTCCTTTCTGTCTGTCTCCAATATTAAGTGAGTATCTTTGAAATATTGGGGTTTCAATAATGCCACTTGAAGAATTTCCAATAAGACCATCACAAGACCGAAGTAGCGAATAGTACAATTGACTTCCCAGGGAATCATAGAAATAAAAATTTTTACACATTTCCACATTTTTCTTAATTGTTGAATTCAATTTTTCACCTCCTGGATCATTATTGGAGGCTGTAAAAATAAAGTTATACTCTGTAAAGACCTTCATTTCAGCAATTAAGTTCTTAAGTGCTTCTAAATTATTATCCGTTCCAAGGGTCTGTGGATGAAAGCAAACAAGAAAATCCTTTTTTGCTTTTAGAATCTTTAATCTTCTTCTCAATAGAGTTTTAGATAAAAATTTAAGATCCAAAAAATTATCTAGAACCATGGGCCCTACATTAAAGACTTTTCTAGGTTGCTCACCGAGTTGAATTACTCGCTTTCTATGTGCAACGGATGAGGTAAAGTGTAAATCAGAAAATTTTGTAATTGAATGTCTAAAGCCGTCATCTAATGCACCTGATGTGACTTCTCCTCCATGAATATGAGCCAATGGAATCTGGAGAAGATGGCATGAGGTAGCTGCTGAAAATATTTCATATCTGTCTCCAAGAATTATCACTAAATCTGGTTTTAGTCGTTTAAAGACTGAAGAGAATTTTTCTATAAGATATCCAATAGTCTTTATCATTGAAGCTTTAGAAGTAGATTCAAGAACTTTGATTTTTGAAATGGTTTTTTTTCGTATTTTTGGGTGAATATCATTGAAGGTGTAGCCAAATGTTTTTAGCAAGTGTGATCCTGTAACAATTAATCCAAAATTTATTTCTTTCTCAGAAATAAGCTGATGCATCAGAGGTTCTAAAAGACTGTAGTCTGCTCTATTTGAAGAAACCACTATAACTGATTTTCTTTTATTCAATTTCAATTAAATCACCCACCTGAAAATCTTTTTTTGCTTCTTTTGAGCAAACTAAATCCCAATCCCTAGAATTAATTCCAGATTTTGACCTTTTGGTTGTCATGTTTAAATTAGAAAACTTCTCACCTTTTAAAATTTGTTTTGATGCGAATATCTTCTTTTCAACAAATTTCTTTGTTTCTCTCTCTGAGTCAGTTGGTTTTTTTGTGCTAGAACCAAGAATTCTTTCAATTTTTCTTATACTTTTAACAAATTTTCTAAAGTCATTTATATTGAGGCTGGCTTTATGGTCAGGCCCCTCTAATTGATTGTCTAATGTGAAATGCTTCTCAATTATTGAAGCACCCATCGCAACAGCAGCACTCGAAACAGCATTATCACTGCTATGGTCAGAATAACCTACATCAACGCCAAACTTTTCACGAATTGTAACCATCGAGTTCATATTTATCTCCTCAAGATCGCATGGATAATTCGATGTGCAATGAAGGAGAGAGATACTTTTTTTATCAATCCCAACAGAAGTAAGTATTTCTAATGCAAACTCTATATCATCAATAGTTGACATGCCTGTAGATAGGATAATCTTTGAATTGCAATTTTTAAATTCTCTTAGATAAGGAACATTGTTGATCTCTCCAGAGGGAATTTTCACATAATCACAATTAAGATTCAGAAGAAAATTTAAGGATTCAAGATCAAATGCTGATGCCATAAATCTTACTTTATTTTTTTCACATTCCTGTTTAATTTCAACGAAATCTTCAAATGATAATTCAAGTTTTTTAAGCATTTCAAATTGTGAATCTGACTCTTCAGACATGTTTCTTTTCTGATAAGGTGCCTTTTCTGCATTTTCATCTACAAGGTTTTCAGATTTAAATATTTGAAATTTTACGAAATCAGCTCCGCATGATTTTGCCTCTTTGATAAGCTGAAATGCATTTTTTAAGTAGCCATTATGATTAACACCAACTTCAGCAATTATTATTGTCTTCATTTGATTAATGAATTTTCCTCAGTATTTTTTTTAACTATTACACCTGCACCAATAATAGAGTTTTTCCCTATGTTCACACCCTGCAGAATAGTGGCACCACTTCCTACAAACGAATTATCACCTATAGTTGCATCTCCATTAATAATTGCTTTTGTAGCAATATGACAGTGATTACCTACAATGGCTCCATGTTCAACAATTGCACCAGTATTTACAATGGAATTAATGCCTATTTTTGATTTAGAATTAATAAAAGTCTTATGCATAACTATAGTTCCCTCATTAATCTCAGCGGAACTTGAAACATAAGCTGTTGAAGCAATGATAACTGGAAAGGTGTAACCAATTTGTTTTAATTTATTAAAACTCGTTATCCTCTGGGAATTACTTTTAATTTGCCCAATACCTATGCACGCAAATTTAATACTTTCAAAAAGTATTTCTAAATCAGAATCAACTCCAATAATATCTTTATCATTTTGTAAATTTTTTGAGATAAAGCCTGCGAAATTGAATTCTTCAGTGGAGTCAATTACTTCTCTGCAAGAAATAGCATGCCCACCATTACCTAGAATTAATAGTCTTTTATCCATAATCTATTTAATTATAATGCAATACAAGATTAGTTATTTTCAATGAAGTACGGTGTTTTGCTGAAATTCATTTTGTTTATTTTCTTGCTATGTTCAGCAGAAAACTCATCAAAAGCTTGCGTTGCTCCTTCTACCTGATTGTAATCATCACAAATAATAATGCTGTTTTTCTCAAGCATTGGATATAACTTATCTAAGCAAAATTTCGTTGGCTCATAAACATCCATGTCTAAATGTAGACAAGCTATTTTCAAATCAGGGTTTTCCTTTAAAAAAATTGGCACCGTTTCAAATACATTCCCTTTTATTAGATTTATTTTATCGGGAGACGAAAATTGCTTATCAGCTATTAATTTTTGGAGTGAGTCAATATCTATTGGATCTCCTGAAGCCTCTTCGAAGCGTGATATAAATTCATTATCTGAACCCAATTTAACATCTTCTCTGGGAAATTTTTCGTATGAATCAAACCCAAAGAATTTTCTATCCCTTCTTTTAGGGAATATTTCTGAAAATGTCACAAACCTTAGAAACGAAGCACCTTTAAATACTCCAAATTCAAGAAATTCACCATCAACTTTTTCAACCTTTTTGTATAGCTCGTAGTGAGCAAGAACTTTTTTTAATCTTGATGGATCAGATTTAAGATGAAAGACATTTTCGGCATCCCAAATGTCAATTTTGTCTAATAATTCAACAATATCCATAGGTATCAATTTAAGATGGAGTATTTTAAGTGATAATTATATGTTTTACAATTACGCATAATCTTAAGAGAGCTATTTATGAGGTATTTGAATGTTTGACTTTCATTTTGGAAACAAACAAGAAATTTTAGAAAATAATGAGGATTTTTTAATCTTCGTAAAGAGAATGATGCCTAGATGGATCAATGGTATTCCTGATAGTGAATGCCTTGCTCTTTATAGAGTTCTTAAAGAGAGCAATTTAAAAAATACTTCACTGATTGAAACAGGCTGCGGTGCAAGCACTCTTGCGCTTGTACTACATGCAATTTTAAATGACTGCAAAGTATTCTCATGGGATACAAACCCATCTAAAGGAAGTTTTCTTAAGGGTGTTATGAACGAGGCAGTTTGCAAATCATTGGAAGTAAACTTAAACGATCACTGGGAATTTATAGCATTTGATAGTACAAATGCTAATCTTGGTATCCCAGTCCTAAAAGAGCTTAACGTTAAACCATCTCTTGGCTTTTTTGATAGCTTGCATACACTTGAACATCTCCTCAAGGAAATCAACGCTTTTGCTGAATGTGCTGAACAAACTTTCTATGTGGTTCTTGATGATGCTAATTATCAAAACAAAACAGAAAATTATTCTTATATAAATATGCTAAGGACCAAACTAAAACTACATGAAATTGCCGAACCAAACGAGAATATTTGTAAGCCATATCACGAAGAAATTGAAATAGTTCTCTCAGACAAGTACTCCAGTATTGAAAGAATTGAAAATGATTTTGAAAATCTCATGAAAAATGATATCTACTTTGATTATTTTCATAGCGATTGGAAACAGATGATTAAAAAAGGTATGGCAAAAAAAACAAAGGACCGATTCGTCTCTTTTAAAATCAAAAAATAATATGCCAAAAGAAAGACAGCTATCAAGGGAATCATTTTTACAAAATAAAATTATATTTGTAGATGGTTTTGTTGGTGGAGGAAAGACGCTCTTTAGCCAAATTATTTCAAGCCTAGATAGAGTTGAAATGTGGGTTCATAGACCATTAGTAGAGCAAGTTTGTGGGCTATACTCTCACAAAAATATTGATATGAACACTGCGGTGAGTCTACTAAATTGTTGTTTTGACAATGAAATTTATAACCAATCTCTACTTAGAGATCAAAATTTTAGACCTTACGATCATTCGAGCGTATTTAAGTATCCAACAAAACAAGACTACATACATAGAATGTCAAACTCTAATGATCAAGAGCTATTTAAAAAATTTATTAACGATAAAAGAGTTCTTCATTTTATGAGTCATGGCATTACTGCTCTTTCCGCACCAATATTTGAATCACTTGGGGATAGATTAATATTTTGCAGACTCACCAGATGCCCATCAAGCATTTATATGCTCAATCATTTGGCAAGATGGAGCAAAAGGTGGGGGAAAGAATCAAGAAATGGGATGATGTATAAAGATATTAAAGGACAAAAAGTACCACATTTTATTGTTAATAGAATTGAAGATTATGCAAAGGCAGATGAATATGAGAGGGCGATTATAATGCTTGAAGAGTGGCTTGAGGAGGGCAATAAAATTAAGGATGACAAAAAATTTAATATTATTGAAATTCCTTTCGAAAGACTTGTTTTTGAGCCTATGAAATATATGAAACAAATCTCATCTCAACTTAATATAAAAATCACAAAAAGTGTCTTTAAGGAAATGAAAAAACAAAAAGTGCCTAGAAAATCCTTAGATGATGCTCCTGATAGTTCAATTTTTGAAAATTATGGATGGAAAAAACCAACAAAACATTTATCCGTTGAGGACCAGATAGCAAATGAAATAAAAGAAATGAGAAGCTATTTAAAACCAAATATGATGAAGAGGGTTGAAATGCTTGTTGAAAATTATTCAGCTCGCCATTTAGGTAAGCTATGAAATCAAAAATACTAATTAGCACAAGTTCTTTCGGTGAATTAGACCCATTATTGCTCAGTAATCTGATAGAGACTTATAGTTGTGTTTTCAATACACATGGCAGAAGGCTAACAACAGAAGAGCTATTAGAGCTGGTTGCTGACATAAATGGAATAATTGCTGGAACCGAGATTTACTCAAGAGAAATTTTATCCAAATCAAGAAACCTTAAAGTTATATCAAGAGTTGGTATTGGTACGGATAATATTGATTTGGATTTTTGTAGAGAACAAGGTATTAACGTAGCTACTACCAAAACAGACCTCTCCTTTTCCGTTGCAGAGCTTGTTATCTCGTTATTCTTTTCATTTTTTAGAAATATACCAGCACATCAGATGGAGATGAAAAATAATAATTGGCAGAGAGAAATGGGAGAGACGATAAGCGGCAAGACTCTTGGCATAATTGGCCTAGGGTCAATAGGTAAAAAGTTAGTTGAGCTAACAATTGGTCTTAATCTAAATATTGTTGCTTATGATCCATGCGAGGATAAAGAATTTTCATCTAAATACTCTGTAAAGTATTGTGATATCAATGAACTTTTAAAGTGTTCGGATATTGTCACTTTACACGCTCCAAGTGCAGAGGATAACCAACCAATTATTTCAGAGGAACAGCTCAAAATAATGAAACCAAATGCATTGCTCATCAATACCTCCAGAGGAAAAAATATTAATGAAGAGTTCTTATTTGAAGCACTTAAAAATAAAACCATAGCTGGAGCATGCTTAGATGTTTTCAATGACGAACCATATAAGGGTAATTTAGCATCTTTAGACAATGTTATACTAACACCACACATTGGCGGATATACATCTGATGTTAGAAAAGATTTGGAGAGTGAAGCAGTAGAAAACTTGAGGAAATTTTTATGAAAGTACTTGTGACTGGCGGTAGTGGATTTTTAGGAAAAAGTATCTCTGATTATTTTTCTAGAAAAGGTCATGAAATTTTAATCTTTGATAAAAATGAACCAAAAGAACTTTTAGATAATCAAGTATTTCTCGAAGGAGATTTATTTGATGGTAAAAAGCTAAATGAAGCACTGAAAGGTATAGACATTGTTTTACATTTTGCTGCACAAGCTGATATTGATCACTCAGATGAGAATCCTGCAGAGACCCTCCAGAATAATATTCAGGGTACAATAAATTTATTAGAGCAAGTAAAGGATTTAAATCTTAAAAGATTGTTTTTTTCGAGTTCTGTATATGTAAATAGTAAGCATGGTAGTTTTTATGGGGTTTCAAAGCAGTGTTGCGAAAAAATTATTGAAGAATACTCACGAAAGTATGGAATAGACTTTACTATTCTTAGATATGGATCACTTTATGGTCCACAAGCAAATGAATTCAACTCCATTTCGAATATTATTGAATCTGCCCTTAAAAATAAAAAAATTGAAAGGGCTGGAGATGGAGAAGAAATAAGAGAGTATGTTTTTATTGATGATGCTGCAGAGATGACTTATGAAACTCTTTCAGATGAATACATCAACAAACACATATTCATTTCTGGAAATCAGCAAATCAAGGTTAAAGACCTTTTACTGATGCTTAACGAGATATTAGGTGGCAATATTGAGATCTTATACAAAGAAAAAAACAATGATGAATTGCACTACGGTATCACTCCTTACTCTTTTAAAATGAACAGCGCAAAAAGGATAGCTTTAAAAAACTTTACTGACTTAGGGGATGGTCTATTGCAGGTAATTCAAGGAGTATCTGAGAGAAAAAAATAATCAATTTATTCTTTGATTCTAAGAAATGAAAATTATCAGGTTTGCTGAAAAAAATAATCCAAATCAAATTTTTTATGGAAAGCTTGCAAATGATGGGGTTTCAAAAGTCCTAAATTCTCCTTTTGAGGACGAAATTTTAATAAGCGAACTTAGAATAGGTGTTGAGGAGGTGAATATATTCCCTCCAGTATCACCAGAAAAAATTATTTGCATTGCAACTAATTTTTCAGGGGCCACAGGTGTTGATGATCAGATGGAGGAGCCTGTAATCTTTCTTAAAGGCGCTAATGCAATAACTTCCCATTTGAACGCCGTTCATTTACCCTTTGACCTAAAATGTTGGGGAGAGTCTGAACTTGGTTTCGTTATAAAGAGGTCTGCTAAAGATATTCCAAACGAAGAATTTGATATATCAAGGCACATCTTAGGTTTTTTGCCCTGTAATGATGTTTCGTGTGAGAATATTTCCGGAAGAGATCACCATTTAGCTAGATCAAAAAGTGCTGATAATTTCTGTCCAGTAGGTCAGTATATAGACACTAGTTATAATCCTGAAAATAAATCAATTAAGGCGCGTCATAATGGAGAATTGCTAAGAGATGGAAACACTTCTGAATTTATATGGAAGCCCAGCAAAATTATTTTTGAGCTATCTAAATGGCTTACATTATCTCCTGGAGATTTAATCTTAACAGGAGCTCCCAAAAGAATTAGAGATAGAATATTTCTTGAAGACGGAGATGAATACATAGTTGAGATAGAAGATTTTCCAGCACTCAAAAACACTTTTACTAAATGAAAAATTTTTACGTTTTTGATTTCGATGGTGTTGTTTGTGATAGCACAAATGAGTGTTTGGTTTGCTCTTGGAATGCATTGCAAAAATTTAAAGGTAATAGTGGTATAAGATATAAAATCGAAGAATTTGATAAAGAATTACAAGAGAGTTTTACAGCATTAAGGCCATTTGTTAAAGGGGGATCACAATATTACACGCTTTATCAAATTCTTTATTCAGAAATGAATATAGAAAAAATTACTCAAAAGGTTTTTGATGAAATTCATAATACATTTCTTATAGAGTCTGAGGAATACAAGCCTTTCTTTTATCAGGCAAGAAATGAACTTCAGGAGCATGATTTCTCTAATTGGATAGACCTTCACACGGTATACCGATGGGTTTTAGATTTCATAAAGATTCAATTGAATTCAAAAAGGCTTATGATTGCAACTTTGAAAGATAAGAGTAGTGTTCTAAAGATTTTGGAGCA